>Ga0326513_10000044_pt1 | contig 88423 bp, 76 predicted proteins | sample 2_2465_0518_D_FD_203654 | JGI IMG/M metagenome (GOLD analysis project Ga0326513, IMG submission 203654) | Bovine rumen microbial communities from UC Davis, California, United States - 2_2465_0518 | ecosystem: Host-associated > Mammals > Digestive system > Stomach > Rumen | place: USA...
GTCATCGTAAAGATATTACACTTGAATTTACAATTAATTAACTTAATTTTTAATCCCGTTGAGATTTATTTTAAATCTTGACGGGATTTTTTATTTATGGTATAATTATAGTAGAATGAAAGGAGGGCTAATGGATAACCTTTATAAAGAAGATAGTATTGAATCTTTGTCCCCTCGTGAACACGTACGTTTGCGGCCAGGCATGTATGCTGGCGATACCAGTGATGCTACTCAACTTGCAATTGAGATTCTTGGTAATGCAATTGACGAATATAATATTGGTCATGGTAACACTATTGATGTTATTGTTAATAAAACTCTAGTGTCTATTATGGATCAAGGACAAGGATTCCCAATTAATGTTATGCGCGAAGATGGAGAGACTGTCCTGCAAGCATCCTTTGATGTTATCAATACTTCTGGTAAATATCGTGATGATGGAGTATATGAAGGTACTGCAATTGGCTTAAATGGTATTGGTAGTAAACTTACTAACTTTTTAAGTCACAATCTTTCTGTAGTCTCTTGGAATGCAAAAGGTGAATATGAAATGATTCACTTTTCTGAGGGAGAATTTGTTACACGAGAAACTGGAAAAGAAAATCATCACAGTGGCACATTGGTAACTTTTTCTCCTAGTGAAGAGTTCTTTGATTCTCCACAGGTAAATCAAAAAAAGTTGCTTAACTTTTGTGAAGATATTACTTGTCTATGTCCAGGGTTAACTATTAATTTTAATGGTACAGATATTAAACATGAAAATGGAATACAAGATCTACTAAAGAAGCATCTTGGAAAAGAGATTGAGATTATCAATAATCCTCTAATTATCCAAGAGAAGAAAGATAAGCAAGCGATTTCTCTTGCTATGAGTTATACTACTCGTGGTAGTTCTACTATTGTTCCTTATGTTAATTGTGGACTTACATCCGCGGGACCTCATATTACTTCAATTAAGTCTACAATTACTCGTATACTTAATAAGTGGGCAAAAGAACAGAATATACTTAAAGCAAAAGATAAGAATCTTGATGGTGCATCTTTGCAAGAAGGTATGATACTTGTAGCTAACATTACTGCAGAAGGTGTATCATATGATGCACAGGTTAAATCTACTATTACAAAAATTGATACAAGTTTTATATCTTCTACTCTTGGAGAACAACTTGAAATTTGGCTTGACAATAATATTGAAGATGGAAAAAACATTATTGAAAAAGCTCTTGTTGCTCGCAAAGCTGCAGAAGCCGCAAAGAAAGCTCGAGAGCGTGTTAAGGCTAAAGCTGCGACTCCTGTAAAGGCTAAAGCAATTCAACTTCCTACTACTCTTACGGATTGTTGGAGTAAAAATCGTAGTCAATGTGAGCTATTTGTCTGCGAGGGTAAATCAGCAGCCGCGGGTTTGGTAGCTGGACGAGATAGTGAGACTCAAGCTATCTATGGTGTTCGTGGTAAAATGCTTTCTGTTCTTAAAACTGCTGCAAGTAATATTTATAAGAATCAAGAGATTAATAATCTTGTTCAAGCTCTTGGACTTGACGTAGATGAAAAAACTTGTAAACTTGTATATGACGAAAAGAAACTTCGTTATGGTAAGATCATTGCCGCGGCCGACGCAGATTTTGATGGTTTTGCAATTGAAAATCTTTTGTTTAATATTCTTTGGTATATGTGTCCAGAACTAATTACTAATGGTCATGTATATTCTGCAGTTCCTCCACTGTTCCGCGTAACTACTAAGAAGAACGAATATGTTTACTTGCGGGATGCAGAAGCTCTTGCGGCATATCAAAAGGAACATGGAGCACAAGTTCAGTCCATCGGCCGCCTAAAGGGTCTTGGTGAGCAGGACAGTGACGAGCTTAGTTATTGTCTACTTGATCCTGAGACTCGCAATGTACTTCAACTTAAAGTTGAAGATTATGGTAAGACCGATAAAATGTTCCAAGATCTATACGGTAAGCGAGTAGAACCTCGTGTTCAGTTCCTCGCACAACATCTAGAGGAGGCCCGAGTTGATTAATGAAATTGACATTATCAGTGAGGTTCAACAGAACTTTATTGATAGTAGTTATGATACTAATACCAATCGTGCATTCCCAGATATTCGCGATGGTTTAAAGCCTGGACAACGAGCTTGTCTTTGGGAAATGTATACTAAGAAATATACTAGCAAAAAGCCCCATGTAAAATCTGCGAAGATTTCTGGCGGAGTTGCAGCTCTATGGTGGCCACATGGTACTACTGCAATCTATGAGACTTTTGCTCGTATGTCCCAACCTTTTACAAATAATATACCGGAGGTAGATTTTCATGGATCAAATGGTAACATCATCCTCGGAGGGGATGCAATCGCCGCAGATCGATACACAGAAGCTCGACTCAGCCCAATTGTTGAATGTGGAATGTTGTCTGGAATCAATAAGAGAGTGGTTCCAATGCAAGCCAATTTTAGTGAAGACGATGAGTGGCCGCGAGTTTTTCCAGCAGTATTCCCAAGACTTCTCGTCAACGGAGCTCAAGGAATTGGAGTTTCTCTATCGAATGTGTGGCTCCCGCACTCCTTCAGTGAGTCCGCAGAATTGCTCCTTCGTTATATTAAAACAGGAGAACTAGATGAAGATAATTTTTATCCTGACTTCCCCACTGGTGGAACAATTATTAATAAAGATGAACTTGCCACAATTAATAAGACAGGTCGAGGTAAAGTTATAGTTGAAAGTAAGTTTACTGTTTCTGGGCAAGAAATTGATTTTTATGAATTACCTTATCAAGTCTTTATTGAGCCTGTAATTGATGAAATTAAAAAAGCCATTGACGAAGAAAAAGTCACTGGTGTTGCAGATGTTTATAATAAATCTGATAAAAAGCGTATCTCTCTTGTAGTTACATGTATACCAGGAGTTGAACCTTATAAAGTTGTTGCTCAATTATTTGCGGCTACCAATCTACGCAAACAATTTAATGCTAATCAAAATGGAATTATTAGTAAAACTCCTATTATGATTACGTTAAAGAAATATGTTGATACATATATTGAGCATAATACTGGTTGTATTAAAAAAGAATATGAATATGATCTTGCGGCTGCACGTAAGAGAATCCATATTCTTGAAGGATTATCAATTGCTCTTGAGAATATTGATAATGTTCTTGCTCTTATTAAACAGAGTGAAAACAAAGCGATTGCCGCAGTTAATCTTTGTGAAAAGTATCATCTAAGTAGAGAGCAAGCTGATGCTATTCTCGCTATGACTTTAAGCCGTCTTACTCATATGGATCAAATTGCTATTAACAAAGAACTCCAAGAGAAGAAAGAGTTGGCTTTAATCTGTCAAGAAGTAATTGAGTCTTATCAAAAACAAAAAGATATTCTCTCTGAGAGATTGCGGGATCTTGTTAAGAAATTTGGAGACAAGCGCCGCACAGCTGTAATTCAAAAAGATATTCCTAAAACATCTACGGCTCGCAAAGCTAAAGAGCTTATCATTGAAGATGTTATTGTCACTCGTACAATGCAAGGATATTTGAAGAGCACTCCTGTAAAAGCTTATCGTGAAGCTAGAGTTAATATTGAAAAGGTCAAAGCCCGCACAGATGATATACTTTTACTATTCTCTTCTCTTGGAAAATTATATCGTCTAAAAGTTAGTGAGATTAAACAATGTGCGGCGGGTGATAAAGGTACTGCTCTTGGAGCAATCCTTACTCTTGATCCAACTGAAAAGATTTTGTTTATGACCAATATGAATATTGATCAGAAACATCCTTATATCACGGGAGTAACAGAACAAGGTCTTGTAAAGAAATCAGATAAGACTATCTTTATTGGTAGCACCCAGAATAAACGTGGTATGAAATGCGCTGGACTTAATGAAGGAGATAAGTTTATTTGGTTTGGTGAGACTAATGGCGATCATATGGTTCTTTATACTGAAAATCATATGGGTATCCAATTTAAACTTGATGAAATTAATCCTGTAGGTAAAACAGCTAAAGGTGTTAAAGGTATTAATCTTGGAGATACAGATAAAATAGCTAGGGTCACTGTAGGGCCTGAGTCCAAGAAATTACCGGTACAGCATAGAGCTGGAAAAGGAATTAAGCTCTCCTAAAAAAGGGACTTTACAAGTCCCTTTTTTTATTATATAATATTATTAAAAGAAAGGAGAATTTATGAGTGAACTTTATCCTGGCAGCTATCAATTAGAGCCTATGAAATATAATGGTAAACCATCACAAGCTCTTATTGATGAAGCTTTTAAAGGTAATGGCAAATGGGTAGCCCAGCAGAAGTATGATGGTGCTCTTTATATGCTAGAAAAAATTGATAATGATCATATTTATTTGTTCGCAAGAACTAAATCTCGTAAGACAGGTGAACTTGTTGAGAAAAGTGCTAATGTTCCGCATATAGTAGAATGGGCCAAATCTCTTCCAGATGATACCGTTTTGCTAGGAGAAATTTATGTTCCTGGTGGTAAGAGCAATGATGTAACAAAAATTATGGGATGTACTCCAACCAATGCTATTGCTAGACAAAAGGGCAAAGGCTATGGTGGATTTATACATTATTATGTTTTTGATTGCATTCGTTTTAATGGCATTGATCTTTGCAATACTGGATTTGTAGCTCGTTTTAAAAAATTCCAAGACTGGTTCTATACTCAAGATATTAGTGTTTACGTAGAAATGTCTCATGTTTATACTGAGAATTTTGAAGAAAGACTTCATAGTATTCTTGCTGATGGCGGCGAAGGTATGGTATTTAAAAAGTTTGATGCCGTATATGAGCCAGGCAAGCGTCCAACTCGTACTTATTTCAAAATGAAACAACATATGGATAGTCTTGATCTAGTGTGCATTGGACTTGAAGATCCAATCCGAATCTATACGGGCAAAGAAATTGAAACTTGGCAGTATTGGATTCAGCGTGGCGAACAAGATCAAAATGGTGCATATCAATGGCATGATTATTATGGTTATCATTATAAAGATTATCAGTATAATCCGCATCTTTGGGAACCTGTAACCAAGCCTTGGTTCTTCGGCTGGAAAAATGCTATGACACTTGGTCTTTATAAAGACGGACAACTTGTAGAAATTGGTAGAGTAGCTTCTGGACTTACCGATGCTATACGTGAAGATATGGCAAATAATCCAAATAATTACATTGGACATGTTGTAGAAGTAGAATGCATGTCTACTACTAAGGATGGAGCATTGCGGCATCCTGTGTTTATTCGCATGCGAGACGACAAAGCTCCTGAGGATTGTAAATATGAGGAGGTGTTTAATGTATAACGTAGAAGAAGCCTATATGGCAACTATTAAATCTGGAAGTGAGCAATTTAAAAAACTTTTAACTTATACTAAAAAGCAGATTCAGTCAGCTATCAAAAAAGGTATTTTTGCAACCGCTCTTGATCTAGGGCATAATATTTATCCTGTGCATGACATTGATCGGCTACAAGAGTTTTTACTTTTCTTAGGATATAAAGTTGAACGCACAGAATATACTAATGATATTACTCGGCTTTATATTCAGTGGACAGAAACTGAGTTTAAAAAATATCTTGACAATCAATAAAATAAATGATATAATTTAATTAAAGAAGTTAAGAAAAAAGTTCTTGACTTTTTATCAAATAAGTAGTATAATATATTAAGAAATAAAATAAAAGGAACAAAGTTCCAAAAGAGAGAAAAGGAGTCTCATTATGGCTAAACTATTTTCTGATAAAGCTCAGGCAGTTCTCGGTTTCCTCCAGGCTCATGAGGGCGAGGATCTAACTTCTAAGGACATCGCAGCCGCTCTCGAGATCGAGGGTCGTTCTATTACAGGTGTTCTTAATGGTCTACAGCGCAAGGGTCTTGTTGTTCGTGAGGTTGTAGAGGGCCAGAAGGATAAGCTCATTCGTCTTACTGCTGATGGTGTTACTGCCGATCCCAATGCAGACAAAGAGTAATTAGATTATATAAAGAGATAAAAGGAGAGCGGAGGTAGGAGTAATCTTATCTCCGCTATTTTATTATGAATTGAGATAATCTAATTCCCATTATTATTTTTATTTTATATGCACTTGTTGGATGATTCTGTTATTGACTTGGTTGTGAAACAGTTCAACCTATTGAAGATATTAATGATAGAATTTTAGAGAGAAGAAAAGAATTAGAAGATGATATTTTCTCTTTAAAAAATGAAGAAAAAGAACGTATAGAACGTAATAATATTTTAGATGAAGAGTTTGATCAAATTGGTAAAAAATTAGCTGAAAAAAGAAATGAAAAAATTTTACTTGATAATGAATTACTTTTAAAACAGCAACAAAAAGAAGAAGTTCAAGATTTTATAGATCAGTCTGAAAAATTAGCTAATGAAAAAGCTGATGCTATATATCAAAAAAGACTTTTAGAATTAGAAAAAGACTTTAAAGATTCAAAAGAATATTATACAACAACATTAAACACTTTAACAGAATATATTCAAACTGAAAAAGAACAATTGGAATCTTTAAAAGCAACACGTGCGGCCGCAATTGAAGCAGCTAAAAGAGAAAAAGAAATTCAAGAAGATAAAGATGATTATTGTCTTGTTCTTCCAATAGAATATAGGAATGATATAAAAATCTTACGAAGTGTAAGTGAACAAATTGCAAAACCTAGATCTATTTTAATGGCTATCTGACAAGCATATTATGCACCTTTAGCTAAAAAGAAATTCCCACAAATATTAAATAAGACCGATGTATGCGGCATCTATAAAATTACAAATCAAGAAACCGGTGAATGTTATATAGGTCAAGCTGTTGACATACGCCGCAGATGAATGGATCACTGTAAAGCTGGATTGGGTATTGATACGCCGCAAGGTAATCAATTATATGCCGCAATGCTAGAATATGGATTAGATTCTTTTTCCTTTGAACTTCTCTTGGAATGTGAATCTAGTCAATTAAATGAAAAAGAAAAATATTTTATTGAATTGTATAATTCAGATGCTATTGGATATAATATGAATAAAGGAGTAAATAATGGTTAATTTTCAAACAATAGAAGTTGCGGGATTTGCACCTGCAATTATGGGTATGCGTCATCCATTAAAGTCTTATGATAAGGCAGATAGTTCTTATGATGAAGAAGGCATCCTTCATATTGGACAAAATGATTATGATTTAGCTAGACGACTTTGTCAAGCAGGAGGTCCTGAACATGCAAAGTTTCTTCGACAGATTGAAGTATGAGTAAATATTACAGCACCAAGATTTTGGTGGGTAGAAGAAGCAACTTATAAAATCGGTACAACTGAAAATTCTCAGTCTACAATGCATACTCTAATGCGCGATGGGGTTAAACCAGAAGATATTTATTTTATTTTTGGTGAAGATGAAATTGCTAATAATGCTATGCTTACTTATATTCAAGCAATTAATGATCTTATTGACCTTTATAAACAGCTAGAACCTGGTGATATTAAAGAACAATATTTCGAGAAGATTAAAGCTATGCTTCCTGAAGGTTTTCTCCAGACTCGTATGGTAAGTCTTAATTATCAAGTTCTTCGTACTATGTATAATCAGCGCAAAGGTCATCGTCTCTCTGGATGGAATACTGATTTTGTAAATTGGGTTAAAACACTTCCAGTTTCTGAGTGGATTACAGGTGATTTTCCTGAGCCGGAAAATGTAGTTGACGGGCAATAAAAAATATATTATAATATAATTGTAATAAAGAGACAAGAGAAAGAGAGAAATTTTATATGCGACAGAATAAGAATGTAGTTTATGTAGAGGGTTATGTTTATAATTATAGTCTCTTTGCAAACGTAGCAGGTCCGAATAGTAAGAATCCTGGTCAGGAGTATATCAACGGTACTGTTAACATTGCAACTGACGAGGATGGTATTAATATCGTAAGTGTTCGTTATACTTATGTTATTCCGACTTGGAAGAGTGGTAAGGAGAATGAGACTTATACTATTCTTCAGGCTCTTCTAAATGGTGCTCCTACTTGGGAGAAGGATGGTAAGGACAAGGCGACTAAGCTTCGCATTCAGGGTGATGTAGAAGTTAATGATTTTATGGGTCGCGATGGTAACATGGTTGAAACCAAGCAAGTTCGTGGTGGTTTCACTCATTATGCAAATGATGGATTCCGTGATAAGCGTAATAACTTTGAAACTGATATGCTTATTACAAGTGCAGTTCGTGTAGAAGTCGAAAATGGAAATGATTATATGAACCTTTCTGGTTATGTATTTAATTTCCGTAATGACTTTATTCCTGTAACTTATACTCTTAATAACGAAGCTGGTATCAAGTATTTTGAGAGTCTTGATATTTCAATGAACACCCCTTATTATACTTATGTTTGGGGTAAGATTGTTTCTTCCACTCAGCGTATTGAGAAGCAGGTAGAGACTGCTTGGGGAGCTCCGCAAGTTGAATATACTACTCGTACTCTTCGTATGTGGGAAGTTGAAGGATGCTCACCTGAGTCTTACGAATTTGATGATGATTCTACAATTACTCTTGCAGAGTTTAAGCAGGGTCTTGCAAATCGTGAGCAGCAGAAGGCAGAAGCTAAAGCTCGTCAGGAAGCTCGTAATGCTTCTACCACCGGTAAATCTGGATTCCCCGCAACTACTGATGCGGATCTACCTTTCGGTGCTCCAACTTCTTCTTCTCCAACCGCAGCTTCTAACTTCAAGTTTTAGGAGGTAACCACATATGGCGATTGACATTTTTGCAATTAAACCACATGAGGTCAGTCGCGACCTCTGTGGTTACACTGTTCTTCTTTATGGTCAACCTAAGACCGGTAAAACTACAACCGCGGCTCAGTTCCCGCAAGCACTTCTTTGTGCATTTGAAACTGGTTATCTTGCTATTCCTGGTGTAATGGCACAGCCAGTAAATAAATGGTCTGAGTTTAAGCAAATTCTAAAGCAGCTTGATTCAGATCAAGCACGTCAGCAATTTAAAAATGTAATTGTTGATACTGTAGATATTGCATATGATCTTTGTGAGAAATATATTTGTAATCAAAATGGTGTTTCAACTGTAGGTGATCTTGCATATGGTAAAGGCTATGCTCTTGCAAAGAAAGAGTTTGATGAAGCTCTTCGCAAGATTCCTCAAATGGGATATGGTCTTGTAATGATTTCTCATGCGCAAGATAAGACTTTTAAGGATGAAAATGGCGATGAATACCAGCAAATCGTTCCTACTCTTGCAAATCAGCCTCGTCTTGTAGTTGACCGTATGAGTGATATTATTGGTTATGCACATCCCTTCCAAGAGGAAGATGGAACTGTTCATACTACTCTATTTATGCGCGGTACCCCTCGGTTTGTAGCTGGTTCTCGATTCAAATATACACCTGATAGTATCGAGTTTAGTTATGATAACCTCGTTAATGCAATTGGTGATGCAATCGATCGGCAAGCAAAAGATTTCGGAGGACAATACGTAACCGATGCCCCTACTCAAGCTCATGTCGCAGAACCAGAACTTGATTTTGACGCGCTTATGGCTCAGTTCAATGAACTCGTATTTAAGATTCAAAATGCAACTGGTGGAGCATTTGGTACGACATGGGCACCTCGCATTGTAGCTATTACAGATAAGTATCTAGGTAAGGGCAAGAAAGTTTCTGAAATGTCTCGTGATCAGGTAGAACAACTTGTACTTATTGTAGATGATCTTACGGAAGCTGTTGGTAATGGACTATAGAATGAATGTTGGTAATGAGCTTGCTCAAATAAAAAATTGTAAAACTATAGATGAAATTAAAAAATTTCTTGAAGATCATAATTTAAAATTTGATCATTGGTATCTTGATACAAGCACTTCTGAGAATACAGATACAAAAGGATTATATGTAGTTGCTTATTATCAAGATATTGATGGAGTATTCATTCAAATTAGTTTTAATTTTTAGGGGTAGACAACTAACGGGGAGTTAGGACCGCCTGCTAAGCGGATCGTACTCTGAAAAGAGTATTGGTGTCGGATACCAGTTGCCCCGCCAGATTATTTCAGCCGTTCTCTTCGGAGAGCGGCTTTTTTATTTGACAGAAACAAAAATATATGTTATAATAAATTAATAAAAATATCTATGAAAGGAGTGTAATGGCAAAATTAGCACCTGTTAAATGCCCTTATTGCGGCCAGTCCTTTCAGAGAGAAACTACAGAATTTGTTCAGCTTGGCCGCAGATATGCTCATAAAGAATGTGTAGATATGGTAAAACAAATTCATGATTATATGCAACATAAATTGGGAGAAGGATATTCAAAAACAAAAGTTGAAACTCAAATTAAAAATTTTGTTTCAAAAGAAGGAATGAGTATTGATTCTATATATAAAACATTAATATATTGGTATGATGTTAAAAAATCATCAACAGATCAAGCGAATGGTGGTATTGGTATTGTACCATATGTATATAGTGAATATTTAACTTATGCAAAAAATCAATATGAAAATTCTCAAATAAATAAAAATAAACATATTGATGATTTTGTAGGAAAGACTCCAACAGAAATAACTGCTAAAGCAACTCCAATTAGAAAACCGCGACATGTCAAGTTTTATGAACTTAGATAGGAGGTATACGTTTGAATGAACTTAAATATGTAGATACTCCTGCTACAGTTCAAGTGCTTGGATGTATTATTAATAATCTTGATATATTGAATGATTCAAGATATGAATTATTTGATGATGATTTTCCAAAAGGGTTTCATAGAACATTATTCTCTGCATTAAGTAATCTTGCGATGCTTGGTACAGAATATATTACTCCGCAAACATTAGAAGATTATTTAAGTGATAAACCACAAAGTTATGCAGAGTATAAAGCAGGAGATGGTCCAAGGTTTGTTAAATCATGTATGGCAAATGCAGATTTTCAAAATTTTGATTATTATTATAATCGAATTAAAAAACTTACATTGATGCAAACATATTGGGATGTAGGATTAGATGTATCTTGGTTATATGATCCAGACGAATTAGATATATCCAAGAGAGAACAACAGAATAAATATTTTGATAGTTTATCTTTGACTCAAATTGCGGACGCCGTAGATAATCTAATGCTTAAAGTTAGAGCTGAATATGTAGATCATACTACAGATGAAAGCATGTCAGCTTCCGCAGGTATTGATGAACTATTTGATTCTCTTGGAAAAGATCCAGATGTTGGACAACCAATGTATGGTAGTATGATTAATACAATTACACGAGGGATGAGACTTGGAAAATTTTATTTGCGGTCAGCCGCAACTGGTGTAGGTAAAACAAGAACAATGGTTGCAGATTTTTGTAATTGTGGATGTAATAAAATTTGGAAAGATGGAGAATGGGTAGACAATGGACTTGCATTTCCTTCGTTCTTTTTAAGTACAGAGCTCGAGCTCGATGAGATACAAACAATGATGGTAGCTTTTCTTGCAAATATTAATGAGGAAAATATTCTTAATAATACGCTTAGTTTTGAAGAAAGAGAAAGAATAAAAGTTGCAATAGAAATTATTAAAGAATCTCCATTGTATATTGAAGTTATACCAGATTTTAGTCTAAAAGATATTGAAAATGCAATTAAAAGAAGTATTAGAATTTATTCTACTCAATACTTTTTTATTGATTATATTCATACTTCAATGAAAATTCTTGAAGAAATTACTAAAAGATCTGGTGGAGTGAGACTTCGAGAAGATAATATTCTTTTCTTATTAAGTGTAAAATTAAAAGAAATTGCAACAGAATATAATGTATTTATTTTAAGTAGTACGCAGTTAAATCAAGATTGGAAATCCGCAGATATTCCAGATCAAAATCTTCTTCGTGGTGCAAAGAGTATCGCAGATAAAATTGATACAGGTATGTTATTATTAGATGTAACAGAAGAAGATAAAGAAAAATTACAAAGTGTAGTTGGTAACAACGGTATGGGGATGCCGAATGTAAAAATGTCTATTTACAAAAATCGTAGAGGTTCTTATAATAAATGTTATCTCTGGATGTATGCAGATAAATCTACATGTCGATTTGACGGAGCATTTTGTACAGATTATAATTATGAATTAATTCCAATTACAGATACAAGAATCCATATGAGAGTGTAGGATAATAATATGATTGATACAAGATTATGTAAATCAGAAGAAGAATTACTATTAGCGATGCAATATGAAAAAGATAAAGTATTATTATCCCAACATCGATCTAAGTTATTTAAATTAAAAGCACAATTGCAAAATTTAGATTATTTAATTTTCTATGAACAATCAACTATAAATAAGTTAGAAGAAGATATTAATAATTTTAAAAAACAATATGGCTATATGATAGTAAAAGAAGGAGGGGATGTATCATATCTTACGACAAAGAGTTAGTTAAAGAACAAATTGAATTAGAAGATGTATATAATTTGTTAGACTTTTTTGATGCAGAACCTCAAATGTTTAATACTTATATTATCGCAAGAACAATTTGTCATGGTGGCGATAGCCATAAACTTTATTATTATGAAAACACTCAATTATTTAAATGTTATAGTGATAGTTGTGGTAGTTTTGATATATTTGAATTAGTTCAAAAAGTAGAAGATATTAAAGATTTAAATGCCGCAGTATTTTATATAGTAAATTTCTTTAATCTTCAATCTAAAATTGATGAAGTAGATGAAGATTTTGATTTAGATACATCTAAATATATTGCACAAGTTACTAAATTAGCGCAATTAGATGGATATAAAAAAGATAAAGTTATATTACCAGAATTTCCTATGGATATGTTAGATCATTATCCGCAACCAGAAATATTAAATTGGACTAGAGAAGGTATATCTCACGAAGTGTGTAATTATATGGGAATTAAATATGATCCTGTAAATGGAAATATTTTAATTCCTCATTATGATGAAGATAGTAGATTAGTTGGAATTAGACAACGTACATTAGTCCAAGAGCAAGAAATATATGGTAAATATAGACCCGCGCGAATACAAGGTAAACTTTGTAACCATCCTCTAGCATTTAATCTTTATGGTTTTAATCAAGCACGGCCGCAGATTAAACAAGCTCAATTAGCGATTATAGTTGAAGGTGAAAAATCAGTTTTGCAATATATGTCATACTTTGGAACAAAGTCAAATATATGTGTAGCTGTATGCGGCAGTTCAATATCTCAATATCAATTTCAACTTCTCTTGGATGCAGGGGTTAAAGAAATTGTATTAGGATTTGATAAAGACTTTCAAGAAATGCGTGGAAAAGAATATGACGATGTTGTTAAAAAAATTGACAACATTTATAATAAATATAAAAATAGAATTACAATTAGTGTATTATTTGATAAATGGAATTTACTAGGATATAAAAATTCACCACTAGATTGCGGAAAGGAGGCTTTCTTATATCTATGGAGGAACAGAGTTATGTGTTAAAATATAGAGAGAAACATCCTCGTTGTAGGTATTGTAAATTTAAAAGGCATGTCTGTCCGCCCGCAGGAAATTGTTGCGGATATAATAAATGTATTCTTAAAGATAGACATTTAACAGAATGAGATTTTATATTTTGGATATGGCAAGGATGTTTTTGCAAATGGTTTAAACCAAGGGAGGATGACATTGATATATAAATTATTTAATGAACCTACTCAAGGAACAATGCGGCAGATTTTATATAACCGTGGTATAAAAACTAAAGAAGATCAAGATAAATGGATTAATGCCAATTATTGAACAGATGTAAATTCTCCTTTTGCTTTTGGTGAAGATACTGTTATGAAAGCTGTTGAATTTATGCGTACTTATGTTATGCTTCATATGCCTATTACAGTAGTTGTAGATGCAGATGCAGATGGTTTTACAAGTGCCGCAATCTTTTTAAATTATATGTATGATTTATATTCTTATAATCAGAGTAAAGCAGAAACTCTTACTAAATTACATTATATTTTACATAGTGGAAAACAGCATGGACTAGAAGATGTTATAGATCAACTTTTAGAAGATGATTCAAGTCTTGTCGTAATTCCAGATGCAGGAACCAATGATGTTGAACAAATGCAAAAATTAATTGATGCTGGAAAAACCATCCTTTGTATGGATCATCACGAATCGGATAATTGGCTTAAACATGACAGATGTGTAATTATTAATAATCAAATTTGTGATTATCCAAATAAAGATTTATCTGGAGCTGGTGTAACTTGGCGTATTTGTCGAGCATATGATATGGTTATGGGATTAACTGATCTTGAGGGATGGCCTGGTGCTTTACAATACGCTGACCTCGCGGCACTTGGTAATCTTTCTGACATGATGGATTATCGTAGTGTAGAAACTAAAGCTATTATTGATATGGGTTTACAAAATATTAAAAATCCTTTCTTCTATTATATGTGCGAGAAAAATAAATTTAGTATTGATAAAATGGGCGGAATTAATTATATGTCAATGGCATTTTATGTCACTCCATTTATTAATGCAATTGTTCGTTCTGGCACAATGGAGGAAAAAGATTTAGTTTTTAAATCAATGTTAAAATTTTATGCTTTTGATAAGATTGAGAGTGGTAAACGTGGTCACAAAGGAGAATTGGTACCAAGAGTTGAAGAAGCAGTTAGAATTGCAGCTAACGTCAAAGCTAGACAAACAAAGCTCCAAGATGCTGCAATGGATTTGCTCGAGCAACGAATTCAATCTGACAGATTGACAGAAAATGGTATTATCATCTGTTGCTGCGAACCCGGAGAAGTGGAAAAGAATCTCGCCGGACTTGTCGCCAATAAGATTCAAGCGAAATATCAGCACCCATGTCTCGTTCTCACAAGGTCAAAAGGGAAAGATGATAAAGAGTATTATTATAGAGGAAGTGCCAGAAATTATTCTATGTCAGAAATAGAAGATATGCGGCAACTCTGTGAAAATACTGGCGATGTAGAATATGCGCAAGGTCACAGTTCTGCGTTTGGTATCTCTATTCCTGAATCTAAATTAAAAGATTTTATTAAAAAGACAAATGCAATCTATAGTGAAACCGCACAAGAGCCTGTATATTGGGTTGACTTTGAATGGTTTAATAAAGACATTGATAGTCAAAAAATCTTAACGATTGCTCAAGGAAAAGAATTTTGGGGTCAAGGTTTACCAGAACCTTATATTGCTATACGTGATATTCCATTAGAATCTGTTCAGCTTTTATCTCCAGATAAGCATCCTACACTCAAGATACACTTATCTAATGGAGTAGATATTATGAAATTTAAATCTTCATATGAAGAATATGAGCAGTTTATTAAACCAAATATGTATTTAACTGCGGTTTGTAGATGTGCTAAAAATGAATGAGCTGGGCGTGTAACTGCACAACTTATTATTGAAGATTTTTATATTAATGAGAAGTGAGTGTTTTAGTAATTGACAGAAGCAAAATAATATGGTATAATTAATTTAGAAAATTAAGAGAGAAAGAGGTTTAAATGGCGCGATTTGAGATGCATAGTCATAGTGATATGAGTAATATTCGTCTTATTGATTGCATTAATACAGTTGACTCTCTTGTTGATTATGCCATTGAAATTGGTCTTGAAGGTATTTGTTTAACTGATCATGAAGCTCTTGGCAATTGGGTTAAACTTGATCAAAAGAGACAACAAGTTCAAAAAGATCATCCAGATTTTAAGATTGGATATGGAAATGAAATTTATCTTGTGGATGAACGTGGGGCTGATAATATTCACAATAATGGTGGAAAATATTTTCACTTCATCTTAATTGCTAAAGACCCAATAGGTGCTAAGATGTTGCGGAAACTCTCTTCAAATTCTTGGATGAATAGTTATTTTGATCGTGGTATGGAGAGAGTTCCCACTCTTAAAAGTGAAGTTGAAGCCTGTATTCGAGAATTTGGTAAAGGTCATCTTATTGCATCTACTGCTTGTCTAGGTAGTGAATTAGATTATTGTATTCTTGAAATGGATAAGGCTGAAAAGCTAAATAATCTTGAAGGTAAAATAGAATATTATAATAGAATTGTTGATTTTATTGAGTGGTGTGAATATTTCTTTGGTGATGATTTTTATCTTGAAGTACAACCTGCTCAGAGTAAAGAGCAATTAATTGTTAATAAACGTATGAAAAGTATTGCAGATTACTTTGGATTAAAAGTTGTTGTAACAACCGACGCACATTATCTTCGTAAAGAAGATAGAGAAGTTCATAAAGCTTTTCTTAATTCTAAACAAGGTGATCGAGAAGTTGATAGTTTTTATAGTTATGCGTATCTTCAGACAACAGAAGAAGTAATTCAAAATCTTGAAGGAACAGGTTTTGATTATTATATGCTTGAGTTGAATACTCATGAAGTAAAAAATAAGATTCAAAATTTTGGTTTTGAACATAAGCAACAGGTTCCGCAAGTTCCAGTAAAAGATTATCCTAAAGTAATGTCTAAAATGGGATATAAAACTCTTGATTATCTTTATTCAAGTGATAATCCGCAAGAAAGATATTGGGTAAATTATTGTTGCGATAAACTTAGAGAATTAAATCTTTTTAATGATATTTATCTTGCACGACTTGAAGAAGAAGCTGATATTCAAAAAGTAATTGGAGATAAACTTGGAACTTGCATGTTCGCATATCCAATCTTTTTGCAGCATTATATTGATTCATTCTGGGAAATTGGATCTACAGTAGGTGCGGGACGAGGTTCTGCATGTTCTGGATTGAATCATTATCTTCTTGGTATTACTCAGCTTGATCCAATTAAATATAATCTTCCTTATTGGAGATATAGTAATAAGGAACGTATTGAGCTAGGTGATATTGATATTGATATTTGTCCATCAAAGAGAGAAGAAATTTTTGCTTCAATCCGAGAAGAAGTTGGACAGCTTGGATGTGTACAGGTTTGTACATACGGCACAGAAACAACACGTTCAGCAATTTCAACTGCTTGTCGTGGTTATCGTTCAAAAGATTTTCCTGATGGAATTGATAACGATGTAGCTCAGTATATGACAAGTCTCGCTCCAAGTGAACGAGGATTTGTTTGGCCGGTACATGATTTGGTTTATGGTAATGAAGAGAAAGATCGTAAGCCAGTTAAAAATTTCTTGGCAGAGGTTAGAAAATATCCAGGACTTCTTGAAATTATTGAGAAGATTGAAGGATTGATTAATCATAGAGGTATTCATGCAAGTGGCGTAAACTTTTACATGGATGATCCTTTTGATAGTGCTTGTTTTATGAAAGCGACAAGTGGAGCAATTGTAACTCAATTTTCTCTTCATGATGCAGAGTATTGCGGCGACGTTAAATTTGATTTTCTTGTTACAGAAATTCAAGATGTAATTGTTCAATGTCTTAATATGTTAAGTGAATATAATGAAGTTGATCAACATTTGACTCTGCGACAATTATATGATAAATATCTTCATCCAGATGTTCTTCCAATAGAAGATAACAAGATATGGGATACTCTTGCAGAAGGTAAAGTATTAAAACTTTTTCAGTTTGATAGTCAAGTTGGAAGTCAAACTGTAAAGATGTTGCGGCCAAGGTCACCACGTGAAATGGCAAACTGTAATTCTGTAATGAGATTGATGGCTGCGGAAAAGGGTGGAGAAACTCCAACTGAGAGATATAAAAGAATGAAAGATAATATGTCTCAGTGGTATGATGAAATGCGACGATGGAGGATTTCTTCATCAGATCAAAAGATTCTTGAAAAGTATTATCTTGAAACATATGCGACGCCCGCACAGCAAGAAGATATGATGATGATTTTGATGGATGAAGATATTTGTAATTTTAGTCTTAAAGAAGCTAATGATGCCCGCAAGATTTGTGCAAAGAAACAAATGAATCGTATTGAAGAGTTGCATGAATTGGTTTTATCAAAAGCAACTTCAAGACAGCTTGGTGAATATGTTTGGGAAACTGCAATTAAGCCGCAAATGGGATACAGTTTTAGTCTTATTCATAGTTTGGCATATAGTTTTGTAGGACTTCAAACAATTTATCTTGCAACATATTTTGATCCTGTCTATTGGAATACTGCATGTCTTAGAGTAGATGCAGGACTTGATGAAGATGCAAGTAGTAATTATGGTAAAATTGCAAAGGCAGTAGGTAATATTATTCATCGTGGTATTCCAATGTCATTAATTGATATTAATAAGTCTGGATATATGTTTGAGCCAGATGTAGAAACTGGTAGTATTGTATATGGACTTAAAGGATTAAATGGTGTTGGTGGAGAGATTATTCAAGAAATTATTGAAAATCGCCCATATGAAGGATTAGTTGATTTCCAAGAGAAAGTTAAAGTTAAAAAGCCAGTTTTGATTTCATTAATTAAGAGTGGTGCATTTGATAAATTTGGAAATCGAGAAGATATAATGCGGGAATACGTTTGGTCAATTTGTGAACCAAAAAAGAGAATTACATTACAAAACTTCAATGGATTAATGGAAAGAAATCTTATTCCTGCAGAATTAACATTTGAAAAAAGATTATTCGTATTTAATAAGGCTCTTAGAAAATATTGTAGAGTTAATGATTATCTTTTGGTAAATGATAACTTCTATGATTTTTATGAAGAGTTTTTCGATGTAGATTTGCTTGAACCTTTTGAAGAAGGATTAGCAATCAAAGAAACAACATGGAAAAAAATATATACAAAAGGTATGGATAAAGCTCGTAATTATTTTAGAGAACATCAAGATGAATTGCTAAATCAGCTTAATCAAACTTTATTTAATGAAGTTTGGAATAAATATGCGGCTGGTACATTAGCTACATGGGAAATGGATAGTCTAGGATTTTATTATCATGATCATCCATTGAAAAATCTTGATAAGTTAAGTTATAATGTAATTCCATACAATCAACAACCGGATACTCCGCCAGTTGAAAGAACTTTTAAACGTAATGGTATTGATATTCCATTGTTTAAAACTTGTAGAATTGTGGGCGCGGTTGTTGCAAAAGAAGATAATAAATCTTGTATTAGTATTCTAACTCCTGAAAGTGGAGTAGTTACAGTTAAAATGAGTAGAGATTATTATGCAAGATTAAATCGACAAATGAGTCAAGTTCAACCAGATGGTACTAAAAAAGTAATGGAAAAAGGTTGGTTTACTCGTGGAACATTAGTAATGGTGAACGGATTTAAACGTTCTGGAATGTTCTTCACAAAGTCATATCGTCATACGAAATCTCATCAGTGTTATCGTATCTTGACGGGAGTAAAAAATAATGGTAAAATAGATATGACAGCATGGAGATGGGGAGAAGAAGGTGACGATGAAAACTAAATATTATGTAGGAGATCCTATGATTCCTTGGTGGGTTGAAAAATTGGCCCACCAAGGGCTTATTAAAGCTGTTAGAGAATCTGCCGCAATTACTTTCTTTATGGTTTATAAAGATAGCTTTGATGATACCGACGATCATTATCTTTATGATGGAGATTATATTGAATTAGATGAAGAAACTGGAGCTGTTACAATTGGTCACGCAGATTGGGAAAAAGCTCTTGCAGAAGATTTTCAAAAAGTAAATTGGGATAAATTTGTAAGTTCTTTAAGAAAGACAGTCAAAGATAAAGAACGGAAGGAAGAAAATGAAACCAATTATTATAGCAATTACTGGGCCTAGTTGCGCGGGTAAAGATACTTTAATGCGGCAGTTATATTGAGAATTTTCCAAAGACTATGAAAAATTAGTTAATTATCCAGATGTATATTATATAGTTAGTTCAACTACTCGGCCGCCAAGAAAAAATGAAATCAATGATAGGGATTATCATTTTATCACTAACAAAGAATTTCTACATAAGATTATTAATAATGAAATGTTAGAATGGGCTCCTTTTCATAATTGGAAATATGGAACAGAAAAAAGATCAATTAGTGATAAACCTAAAGCAATTAATATTGGAGTTTTTAATCTCCAAGGAATTGATAGTTTAAATAATCAAACTGATTTTAGAATTATTCCAATCTATCTTCAAGTTCCTTGGAAAGAAAGATTGCGGCGATCTATTAAACGTGAGGGACATTTAACTTTTGAAATGATTCGTCGCTTGTTCACTGATTATAAAGATTTTAAAAACCCATGGGAAATTTTAAATAAGAGTGGTAATCTTTTAACTTATTCTGGAGATTATAATATAGATGATGTCATGCGCGATGTTCTGGGCAAAATTAAATAATATATATAAATAAAAATACATTTAATAAGTAAGGAAAAATCATTCGATATAAAATGATAGGAGATTTATGTTAATATTATTTTCTACTGGTTGCCCTAAATGTCGAGTGTTAGAGCAAAAATTAAATAAACAAAATATTGCTTTTGAAATTTGTGATGATATGCAAGAAGTAATAGATAAAGGTTTTATGTCTGCACCAATTCTTAAACTTGGAGACGATTATATGGATTTTGTAACAGCTGTTACTTGGTTAAATGAAGAAGCTGCTATGAAATCTGACTGTGATAGTTGCCAAATTTAAGGAGTATATATGAAGCTTAATGTAAAATTAAATAAGAATTTTCAAACTCAATTTAATAGGATGGTTGAAAAATATGGTGAAGAGTTTCTAAAACTTCAAGGTTTTGATGAAGCTACTCTTAGTTTTACAGATTTTATTGAAGGATTTATTGATTCTGATAACGTAGCTAATACTTCTATTGATGCTAATGCTAATATTGCTCAGAAAGATATTGTAACTTTACTTTCTGAAATGTCTAAACCAGATCAAAAATTATTAGTCTTTAACAAACTTTATTATGAGATTAATAAAAAATATGGATATAAAATTGCCAATGAAGCTATGGAAGCTATGTGGTCGTATTCTCTTTATATGCACGATTTTAATACTGCCACTTTAGTTCCATATTGTTTTGCATATGATATTAAACCAATAGCAGAAAAAGGACTATTCTTTATTCAAGGTTATAATGCTAAGCCTGCGAAACATTTAGATAGTTTTATTCAAATTTTAATGGAAGCAATTGCTTTCCTTAGCCGCAGACAATCAGGAGCTTGCGGCCTACCTAATTTAATTCCATATCTTTACTACTATTGGAGTAGAGATGTAGCTCAAGGATATTATACCAAAGACCCAGAAACTTATAAGAAGCAACAAATCCAGGCTCTTATTCATCGTTTAAATCAGCCTTGGGTTCGTTCAGATCAAGCTGCATTTACTAACGTAAGTGTATTTGATCATCCTTATTTTGAAGCTATCTTTGGTGGCGGAGAGTTTCCTGATGGTAGTTTTATGATTGATGAAGAAGATGAAATCATTGAATTTCAAAAAGATTTTATTAATGTCGTAAATGAAATTCGTGAAGAGAATGTATTTACATTCCCTGTTCTTACTGCATCTTTACTTTATCAGGATGGAAAATTTGTAGACGAAGAGTTTGCAAAATGGGCTTGCGAAGCATCCCGCAAATGGAATATTTTTAATTTCTTTACTGATTCTACAGTTAATAGTCTTTCTAATTGTTGCAGATTAAAGAGTGATATTACGGATCTTTATTTTAATTCAATTGGAGGAACAGCTCTTGAAGTTGGTTCTGCTAAAGTGTCTACTCTTAATATTGCACGTCTTGCTTATCAAAGTGAAAGCGAACAAGATTTCTTAGTTAAATTGCGCGATTTAACTAAACTTAATTTAAAGATTCTAGATGTTCAACGTAATATTATTTATCGTAATGTAGAAAAAGGTTTGCTACCAAACATTTCTTGTGGTCTAATGAATCTTGATGCTATGTACTCTACAGTTGGAGTAAATGGTATTTTTGAAACAATGAAGACATTTGGATATACAGAAGTAGATGACTTTGGTAATTATAGCTACACAGACCAAGCATACGATCTTGGACAGCGTATTTTTAAAGTAATTCAAAATTGCATTGATAACTTTGCTTTAGATAAAGATTATAAAATTAATATTGAGCAAGTTCCTGCAGAGCAGGCCGCAGTAAAACTTCAAAAAGCTGATGAATATTTATATCCCGATCAAGTTGTTAAAGATTTACCTTTATACGGTAATCAATGGATTCCTCTTGGAATTAAGGCTACTATCCAAGAGAGAACAAAAATCTGTGCGGCATTTGATAGTTATTGTAATGGTGGATCAATCGAACATATCAATGTAGATGCACCTTTTACTAATTTTGATCAAGCTTGATACATGTTAAATTGGGTTGCACAACAAGGTGTTACTTATTTCGCTTTTAATGGTAAAGTAGCTCAATGTAAAAATTATCACAGTTTCTATGGAAAAGTTTGTCCAATATGCGGCGAACCTGTAGAAACAGAATATACTCGTGTAGTTGGTTTTTATACTCCAACAAAGAGCTATTCTAAACAGCGTAAAGCAGAGTTTAACCTTCGTCAATGGGATAATTTAAATGAAAATTAAAGGTATTATTTTTGAAGATTTTATTAATTACAAAAAACCGTCTATGGTAATTGAGTTTCCATATTGTAATTTTAAATGTGATAAAGAATGTGGACAACAAGTATGTCAAAATTCTAAGTTAGCTAAAGCTCCTAATAAAGATGTTTCTATAACTAATCTTGTAAAAACATATATGAATAATAATATTACTGAAGCAATTGTTTTTCAAGGACTAGAACCTTTTGATTCAAAAGATGATCTCTATCAATTAATAAAAGTATTTAGAGAATATACTAATAATGATATTGTTATTTATACAGGATATACTGAAACAGAACTTGATTATGAAATTGAAACATTAAAACGCTTATTTAAAAATATTATTATTAAATTTGGCCGTTTTATTCCAGATCAACAATCTCGTTTTGATGAAATTTTAGGAGTAACATTAGCGAGTTCTAATCAATATGCTAAAAAGATTTGTTAGGAGTTTCTATGGTTTGTTGTTGTGCTTTAGCTGGAACAGCAGCTTGTAATAATTGTTTTAATAGGACAGGTAGCTATAGTTATTCAACTAATACAACTTTTCCTGATATTAAAAAAACTCAAAACAATCCTATTATTATTAATTACAATTATATAATCCAAGAACAAAAAAAGAAGAAGAAAAAGAAATAATAAAAGGGTAGATATTTGAAATATCTACCCTCTATTTTTTTATCTATTGACAGAAAAAAATTTTTTTGTTATAATATATATAGAAAATGATGAAAGGAGTGTTTTTATGGCTGATGTAGCACTTGGTAATTTATATGAACTTAATAAGCAAGTTATGGCACAACTTCCACCGCAGAGCGATGAAATTTTAAATCGCAATTGAACAATTATTGGAGATTGATTTGGTAGAGATCAAGATCGATGGTTCATGCTAATGTGTAAAGAACGTTCTGATTTTACTTTATTTCATATTACAGACCATCAATTTGTAAAAGCTATCCAAGAGTTGAAAGAAGTACTAGAAGAGCGTGGTCAAATCCTTGCAATTCAATATTTACATGGTGAAGATGCTTTTGAGATTTGAGTAAAAAATGATGAAGAAGTATTTATGTTTATGCTTTTCTCTGCGGGATGAATGGTAATTGAAATTTAAGAAGGTGACTAAAATGTACAAACTAGTTGTAATAGCAGATCCTTTACAGGAAACAGAAATTTATGAAGTTACTTCAATGGGAGATTTACATAAAATTTCTCAGTTAAAAGTTCCGCAGGAGTCTGTTGAATTTATTAAAAATTATTCTAACAGTGTTAAAGAAAAAGTAGATGTAACTTATGTAGGACCTACAGATTATATTCGTTACTTTATAAGTCAAGCTAATAATCTTGAATATGTATATGCGCATATGAATGAAATTGGAGGATAAATGATTAAATATCTAATTAAGAATACTGCAGAAATTCGTGTAGAGTCCGAAGAAGATGCCAATGCTCTTCATAAAGAATATGAAGATTTTGCTCGTGATAATGCTTATATTCTAAATTCTTGGTCGCAAACTTATCGTACTAAAAAGTCTGGCGGAGAAATTGTAGAAGAATGGTGGATTTGTAAAGTTGTTCTAATCTTTAACGATGCTAAGGCTCCTGATATTCCTCTTGATAATATTGATTTTAATATGCAAAAACTTATTTCTATGGATAATATTTCTCCTTGGGATGAGGCGTAATGAAATTTATGAGAATACATTGCACAGATAAATCTGATGATTTTATTATAAATATTAAATATCTTCCAGGTGCGCATGAGCTCGAGCAGGTAGAGTGAGGTTCTTGAATTGATCTTTATACTTATGAAGAAACGAGTTTAAAGCAAGGTGATCAGAAATATATTAATCTTGGTATTGCAATGAAATTACCAGAAGGATATGAAGCAATTGTAGCTCCACGTTCTTCTACATTTAAAAATTGGGGAATTACTCAGACCAATAGTATTGGAGTTATTGACTCTACTTATTGCGGAGATAATGACATTTGGATGTTTCCTGCTCATGCAACTAAAACAATAACAATTCCCGCAGGAACACGTATTTGTCAATTCCGAATCCAAAAGGAACAACCTAAAATTACATTTAATAAAGTTGAGACTCTTGGAGAGAAAGACCGCGGCGGGCTAGGGAGCTCTGGTCTATAATGCGGCGAACATTAGCATTAGATCAAGCTAGTCGTGTCACTGGCTGAGCTATTTACGATAATAAGAATTTAGTTACAAGTGGTCATTTTTCAATTGCCGCAAATAAAACTATGCAACAAAGATTGTTATCTTTTATTGATCATTTAAATGAATTAATTGATAAATATAATGTAGAAAAAATTTATTATGAAGGTATTCAATATCAAAATAATATTGAAACATATAAAAAATTAGCATATATTCAAGCTATGATTATATATAATACTACTGTTCATAATTTGCCTATCTTAGAATTAACTCCATCACATTGAAGAAGTCTTATTAAAGATAAACATGGAGTTAAATTTGGTCGTTCACGAACTGAACAAAAACAAAAAGCACAAGAATTTGTAAAAGAACATTTTAATATTAACGCTACTGAAGATGAAGCAGATGCGATTTGTTTGGGGTACGCAGGAATATTAGAGGACGAAAAAAATAAATCTGCTTTTTAAAGCTAATAAAAAAGAGGGGTATACTCGTAAGAGTATACCCCTTATTTTATTTTCAAGGATTATTCTTAGAATTAAGAGACTTTTGTAATCCTTTAACTGAATTAGGACCAAAATAACCATCAGCACCATCTGGGCCAACACTAAACTTATGTTTAATTAAAAATTCTTGAATCTTCTTAGAAGTATCTGGTCCCCAATATCCATCTACATCTGCACCGACTTTCTTTTGAATTGCTTTCACTAAAGCAGATCCAGTGCGTTCTCATGTAACAGATACAATACCTTTAAAATATTCTTGATTACCTTTAAGCTGACCAGAGATAACACCATCTACAGGTGTTCCTAAAGATTTCTGTCAAGCTTTGATTGTTTCATATCCACCAATACCATCTACTGCAAGTTTAGTAGAGGTTGTAGTCTTATTAGTGGTGGTAGAACTAGAAGTAGTTGTTTTAGCTCCGCCCGTAGTAGCACCTTGATAACGAAGAATGCAATCCCATCCATGACTATAGGTATAAATATTCTTTACATTAGTCTCATTACCAGACTGGTCACCGGTTTGGCCACCAGTTGCGCGACCACGTTCATCAATAGATGCCTGAGCAATTTTAGCGTTTCAACCATTTCCAGAAATAACTGCGGCAGTATGGTAATTGTCATTTAATAGAATATCACCGGGCTGTGCTTTAGATAAATCTGCGGGAATACGTTTCCATCCTCGAGCTGTAAGATTACTAGACATATTACCAGTATAACTTGCGCTTCCAGTATCAAATCCAGCCTTCTTTAAAGCTCAAATTACAAGGGAAGAACAATCACATTCTCCACCATCATAAATATTTTGACGCTGATATTGGTCATATCCAAGAGATCATACAGCACATGCAGTATACATTCATTCACAAAACTTAGTAAGTTTATCTGAATCTTTAACTCTCTGTTCATTCTTATCATTCTCTAATTTATTTTGTTTAGCTTTAATACGAGAAGGATAATTAATAACACATCAATTAAAATCTGTACAACCAGATACGTCATCATAATATAAAGCACCATCAGTTAAACGTTTAGTGCCTTGTTGTCACATACCAATGTCACCCGCGGCAGTTGGTCAATCACGCTGCCATCAAGCAATTCAATTAGCATATTCATCTAATTCATCTTTGTTAACATTATTTAATCAAGCAGAACCCTGTATATAGAGTCCCGCATAATATCCAGCTTTAATAAGAGTATCGCAGAAAGTTTTAATTATTGCAGTTAGTGTGCTCTTGGATAATTTAAATTGACGAGGATCTTCTACATCCATATAGATGGGCATATCAAAATCATGTCCTTTAAGTAATCCAATAATATGCTCTGCATCTTTCTTTGCTTCAGCTACAGAGGTGCATACAGTATAATAATACGCTCCAACATGTAGACCTGCGGCTTTAGCTTTTTTGTAATTAGTTTCGTATTGAGAATCGGTATAACGACCTAATTTAGTTTCATTACCACCACATTTAACAATTACGCCTCATAGATTATGTTTTTTTATCCATAAGGCGTAATTTACATTACCGTCTCAATGAGAAACATCAATAACGGCTTTACGTTCCATTTTTACTCCTTTGTGAAATGTTTTCCTTGAAGGAAGTCATCTGTATCATCTACAGAATCGCCATATTGAATTTCTGGAATAGCCATTGCATCTGCATATGTTGCAGGAAGGCCAATCATATTCTTAAATGCTTCGTACATACCAGTAGAAGCAAGACCACTAATCATACCAGTAACGATAGTTGGTAAGTCTAAAGTTCCAAAACTTCAAACAGCAGCTGCAACTCCAAGAATTGCAGAAATAATAGGAATAAAACTATTTAAAATTTTATTGTGTAAAGTATGTAAGGTATATCCAATACCTAAGCACGCAATTAAAATAATTGGTGATATATAATTAGTTATAGTTGAGAGGTCCATAAACTACTCCTCTTCTGGTAAATCTTCTTCCTCTTCTACGGGAGTGATATATCCTTCTTCTTCAAGCTCTAGAAGCATCTGTGCACGCTGAGTGTCAGAAAGTTTAGGATAAGAATCAATTACATCAACAGCATTTTCACCATGCTTGATTCGAAGAATAACAGCTTTTTTAATAATCTTATAAGCAACAGCAGTTACCATAATTATTACCTACCTTTCATTTATAATGGAATTGATACAGTTGGATTTTGTAATATGTAAGCAGAAGCTCTAAAATAATAATTACTAGAAGTACTAGTCATAGGCTCTGATGTCTGTCAGTATAAATTAGGCGTTAATGGAGTTGAATCAGTATATGCAGTTCCTCCATGTAAATATGCTCTATCTGTTGTTTTACCTGTTGATATATCTATTTCAAAAATAGGAGCTACTATATCTGTACCAGTAGCTATCGTGACTGTTTGATTTGCAGTTGTTGGTTGGCTAATCTTTAATATAATAAAAAACATACCTAAACAATTTCATCTTGCAAAACGAATTAAAGAAGGAGTAATACCAGAAGAAAAATTAAAAAATGTATTTGTTATACCAGTATCACTATTTTCATTAAAAAGAACAAAATCATTTTTATCTTGTATGTTATTTAATTTATCTCGAGCAATAGCATCACATATATCATACGTAGTATCCCCTACTTGAATTTGAGAAATTTTATTTGTATTTTCAGCCATTTTATTCAATCCTTCCTATGTATGGCGGCATCGTTCCATATATATTTAACATAGGCATTATTTTCTCCTTTTCTTTCTTTAGTTTTAATCTAAATCAAATTCTTTATTCTTAATGTTGAAATAAATTAAATTTCTTCTTCGGCTCCACCTAAGAGATCGGCCATAACAAGTAGAATATCATCAAGAGTTTCTTGATTTTCTGCAACTCTATCTTCAATATCACTACCAGCGAGTTCTGCTACGACTTCAAATAAATCATTAGTGTCAGATTCTATTGTATTAAGTCGTTCAGGACCTTTTGCTAAAAAGACATTATCAGCTAATTCTTTTTCTGTATAAAGAATATAGCGAAGAATAATCTCTTCTTCTTCATATGCTTCAACTTTAGGTTGATCAATTACATATCGAATAGAAGCACTTTTTATTTGAATAGAAGGATCTTCTTTACTAGGGAGATATTTGAAAGCACCCGTTGTTTCATTGATTATTTTAATGCGAGGATCATTTTCTTTTAAGAAAAGAGTTTCTCCTGTATTTAATTCAAGATAACTAACAAAATAATGACCTTTTTCAGGAACCATTTCATGATAATGAATAATTTTTTCTTTTTCTAAGTGACCCAAATTTAAATCGGGATCAAAAATTTCATTTCCTTCATTATCTAAAATTCGATATTGATTATCCATTGGAACTATTAACTCCTCTCTTTTGCTTTAATATTAATCATCAGAAATATCAACTACTCTAGCAGTTGTCTTTCATAAAAGCATTCTAGCTCTTATTTGAAATGAATTAGGAGTTATTGTAGTAGATCTTAAATTATAAAAAGATAACACACATCCTCCACCAGTGGATCCTGATTCTGATGCATTGGCCATTTCTGTTAATACTAAATCTGTAGGTGTACCTTCAATACCTACCACTCCTAATTGATGATATCCCTTTTTTAAATATTCGTCTTGAATATTTTTTGTATGATCCGAACTTAAAGTTCTTAAAGTAATACTGCTTGTTGTTTTACTAGGAAAATGAGTAGAACTAGAATAATTACAAACTCTAACTCATTTAAAAAGAGTCTGATTTACGGTACCTGTAAGATTGCCTATAGTAGCAGCATTAGTAGTTGCTGTATCAAGAGCTTCTGTTGCTTTGTCAAAAGTATCTGATATTGCCTCATTTAATTGTACCATACTTGCACGAGCTCCTGCATCTTGTATATCGTAGGTTGTATTACCCACTTTAATTTGTGAAATCGTTGGATTAGCCATAAATTAATAACCTCCTTCAATTAATATTAATTTTGTAGTGCCAGAAACGATACTACCATCATTAGTTGAATTAATTACTAATTTATAACTTGAAATATCTGGAGTATCAACTGTAGTATCAAGATTAGTTATACTATTATTATTTTTATCATATCTATATAATTTTTCAATACGATCAATTACATGATTATGAGGAATGGTAAAATTAAATCTATGTAAATCAGCATGTTTAAAATATAATACATGCGCACTTGAAGTATCTTCTAAATAATTTTCTAAATCACTACTATAAGCAATAATACTGCCTTCTCTTGGAGGATTATCTCCTATAATTAGTTGATCTTTTAAATAGGATACTTCAATGATTTGTATAGGATCTAATCTAGAATCTTCATTACCATCAATTAAATAATCTGAATTTTTAACTTGATTTTGTAAAAATTCTAGTCTAGATGGACACCCTGTTTGAATTGCATTACTATATTGTGCCACGTCTTCTGTTGCATCAAGTAAATTTTTAAGATAAGTTTTTCAAAAAGATTCTACTAATCTTGCAACAGAACTTATTTTAGATGTGGTAATTATTTGATTCCAATTATATTGATATCACTTTGATCAAGCAAGATCTTTATTTATTGCATAAATTATATAAGTAACTCCTGCATCATTATATTCTAATGTATGTCATATTTGAATAACAAGATTATTATTTAATGTTATATATGTAGTATATTCTTCAAAATTTGAACTTAATTTATAACCAGTATAATCTTCTACATGAGTTCCACCCATATCTAGCAAATATTCTCCCCTATCTTCCTCTACGGGAATTATATTACTATTTATAGTATACATAGGATTATTATTTTCATCAACAAGTAAATCTAAATCTAATAAAGCATCATTATTTTCACTTGGAGACGTAATTCCAAACCAAGTAGGAATATGTAATCTTGGGAGGGGTAAATCCCCTAATTGTTCATATGGAGTTGCTGTCATTTTTACCCCTCTCAATTATTTATTCTTCTGATCCACCTAATAAATCAGCTATAACTAATAATAAATCTTCAATTGTTTCTTGAGCTTCAGCTAACGATGTGGGACCATTAGCTAAAAATTCTTTATCTGAAAGTTCTTTTTCTGTATAAGGAACATATCTATAAAAAGTTTTTATTTCATCTCATGCGGGAACTAGAACGTTATCAATTACAGGAGCAATAGTTTGACCAACAATAGTTCGTTCTGGTTCACCATCTAGGGATTGATAATTAAAAATTCCCTTTTGACTATCAATAATTTTAACATGAGGATCATTTTCATTTTCAACTTTATAAACTTCTCCATCAGTAAATCTAAAAGAGACAACTTTATAATGTCATTGTTCTGGAATAGATTCGTGATGAATATTAAATTCTTCTTTTCTAAGATAGCCAAGTTTAAGATCTGGATCAGTAATTTCTTGGTTATCTTGATCTAAAATTGGATACTCATATGAAAAACCAGTGTCTTCTACTGATTCAATATTTTCTTCTAAGAGCTCGTCCATTTATAGCTCCTTTCCTTAACTATCCTAAAACTATAAAAGCTTCTCTACTTCATGTATTAGCACCATCAATACTATATTCATTTGTTGCTAAATTTCTAATAAATAAATTCGTTTGAAAACCAGAACTATGAGTAATATACGTAACCATTACTGTATTTACAGTATGTCATCCTAATGTTCCTAATCAAACACCTTCCGTACTTTCTTCGTAATCTTCATCAAGAAGGTATCCCGAACCTGGTGGATAACATGCGACTTGTCTTTGTACCCCTATTAAACCTGCAGTAGATACTCCTGGAAGAGGTGTAACTCCTGATGCAAGAAATTTATTAACAGATATTTTAAAATTATTTAATCTGGTAATAGCAGTATCACTTTTTGTTTTTGCATTAGAAGCATTAGTTCTAATTGTAGACAAATCAGAAATAGTATTTTGTTTTCCAGCAAGAGAAGCTCGTGCAGTAACATCATGTATATTATAAACATTTTCACTTATTTGAAGTTGTTTAATATATGGCATTTTACTTCTCCTTTTTATCCTAATTTAATATAAACATCTTTACTATTAGCATCACCTATTGCTACTGTTACTGTTCCAGTTCCGACTTTTCTTGAATAAAGTATTGTATTACCGCCAGAATAATATACTCTTTGTACAATAAGAGAAGCAGCGCCAGGATTAAAACCAGTAGCTCCTAAAAAAGTATATCCAGATGGAGCTGTTTTATCATCTAAAGTTATAGTTTTTGCAGTTCCCAATCGTCCTGCAGCTGGACCTGCAGCAAAAGTTACTTGAGCACTATTTTTTGCAGCTTTATAGGTTATATCAAAATTATTTAATCTATTAATTGCAGTTGTAGCATTTGTAGCTCCAGTAGAAGCATTACTTCTAATTGTAGATAAATCAGAGATAGTATTTTGTTTTCCAGCAAGACTTGTACGACTGTCAGCGTCACAGATATCATATACTGTATTACCTATTTGAAGTTGTTTAACATCTGCCATAATTCATCTCCTTTTTATCCCTTTTTAAAATATACATCTCTACAACTTGCATCACCTATTGCTACTGTTACAGCAGATGTAGTCATATTTCTACCATTTATATAACTAATACCGGCTAAATGATTTAACTTTGTAGTAATTATTGCTGGCGATCCAGGATATCATCCAGCAGTTCCTAAAAACTTATGCCCAGAAGGCGCGGTTTTAGTACTCATTGTTAATCTACTTTCAGCGCCTAATGCTCCTTGAGCACTAGAAGCAGCAAAAGTGATTTTACTTGCATTTGTTGCTGTTACGGCACTAAAACTAAAATTACCAATTCTAGTAATTGCTGTTGCTGCTTGAGTTTTACCTGTAGAAGCATTTGATCTAATCGTAGATAAATCAGAGATAGTATTTTGTTTTCCTGAAAGACCTGATTGAACAGTGGCATCACAAAGATAATAATTCATATCACCTATTTTAATTACTTGAATATCTGCCATTTTAACTCCTTATGAAATGCCAGTAACAACAGTTTTTTTAGTAACTCCGGTTACAACAGTTTTCTTTGAAATATTTGGAATTGTAAAAGCAGTACCCAAAGTTGGAGCAGATCCAACAGAAGTAACATTTGGAATAGATTTTGCAGTATAAGATAAACTTGGCAATGTACCAACTGCAGTCACATTTGGAATTGACTTTGCTGTATAAGATAAACTTGGTAAAGTTCCAACTGCTGTAACATTTGGAATTGATTTTGCACTATATGATAAACTTGCAGCTGTGCCTGCAGTTACGGTAGCAGAAGCTCCATTTGTAACCTGGTCTTCTCCACCATTTAAAACATATTCAGGGAAAATTACTCTTTCATTTGTTGAATCATAAGTAATCTGTACTGCATTAACACCAGAGACTACTGTATTTGGAGTTACTGCAGTTGGGGTATTTGTAGTTCAACCTGTAATGTCATCCGCAGGGATTGCCGTTCCTAATGTTGGTAATGTACCTGCACTCCATGCAGTAATATCATCTGCAGGAATCGCAGTTCCAAGAGTTGGTAATGTACCTGCAGATCATGCTGTAATATCATCTGCGGGAATTGCTGTACCTAAAGTTGGAGCAGAACCTACAGATGTAACATTCGGTACTGTAAAAGCTGTACCAACTGTGACTGAATCGCCAGTAGTTACAGTAACAGAATCTCCTGTAGATACTGTACCATGTATTGCACTTGAATCTTTAATATTATAGGTAGTGCTACCTAATTTTATTTTTGAAACATCAGCCAATTAATCTCACCACCTAAATATTCATTGTTATTGTATCACTTGCATAAGTGAATAAATTCTTTCAAGAAGGACTTCAATCTGTTGCTTTGTGTCCTTTTTCTAATTTTACATTTTTTATAGTAACAGTGGTTCCCGCAGTTGTATTACCACTTGCACCTAATCTTCCAGCAATACAATTTTTTAATGCGGCTGCACCACTATTAAAAGTTCATGTTACTCAATATTTTTTATATTCAGTTGTTAAAGTAAAGGTAGAATTACCATCAGAAGATGTTCCTGTAATACCTTGATTATTAACACAAGAAGCATTTTGAACAATACCAGATGCGTTATTATAAAAATAAGAAATCATTTTTGTATTTGCTACAGATGCTTTTGCTTCAAAAGACAAAGTTCAAACATCATTAGGTTGAACCGTTGCAATATTACTTCAAACTTTAAAATCAGAATAACCAGAAGAAGGTACTGTTCCAGTAAATTCACCTTTCGAAGCAGGTAAATAATTGTATCCACCTCATTTAGAAAATCTATCAACAATAGAATAAGTAGTACCATTAGTACCTTTAATAGCTTTAATATCTGCCATATGTACTACTCCTTTCTATTGGAAAAATGTAATCGTCTCATTAGCATAAGTTGCTAGGTCATAATAAGATGGAGTTCAGTCTGTAGGTTTATTGCCTTTTTCTAATTTTGCATGAGCAAAACGGCAAGTTAAACCAGTACTATTTCCAGTCACGCACATGCCAATTAAAAATTCTCAATCAAGTTTAGCACTACTGCTTGGTTGGAATGTGAAACGATATTGTGTTCAAGTATTAGCTGGAATAGAAACATTATTTTGTGAAGTTCATCCAGTATATCCAGCTGTTGCAGACCCATTTCTTCAACCAGTATGCATATGTGCAGTTGTTGCAAGGCTAGACTTTAATCAGCAAGTAAAAGTATAAATCTCTCCAGCTTCAATTGCCCCAGGTTTGGAACATCAAGAACATCCTCTATTTCCTGTACCTGTATCATTATTAAGAACTAAAGAATTACTACTATTATCATATTCCTCTAAAGTAAATAATGAAATGGGCGAATTATATCCAGCAGTCTGTCCAAAAGTAAATGCAGCAGACATTGTAGTTGCTGGAAGTACATAATTATTAGTAGCACCTAAGAGATTTTCATTTCCAAAAGTAGAAACTTTATCTTGTAAATCATAAGTGACATTATTTAGTCCTTTAATCTGTGAAATTAAATCTGCCATAATGTCACCTACTCACTATATAATTCAATTGTTTCGTTACCAATAAATTTTGCAATATCTTCTGGCGCAGGACTTCAATCAGTTGGTTTATTACCTTTTTCTACTTTAACTTTTGCCATTCAAATTTCATCTGCGGTAGTTGTATTGCTACCAATCATTAAATTAAATCCTACACAATTTGCAGGAGCAGTGTATACAGGTGAAACATAATGGGCAGAAGTAGTAGTTAAAGCTGGAGAAAATCAAACCTGAGAAATAATACTACCAGAAGAATTCATTCAATGTATTCCCGCACAACATTTTTGGCCAGCCGTTTTAGCATATGCATCAAAAGATACTATAATTTGATCTCCTTCTGCAACATCCCCATATCCTCCACGGTGAACAGAATTTTGAGAATAGCCTTGATATTGAGTTGTGGTTGAAACAATGTGCATATAATTAATTCCATTAATTGTTACAACTTCTCTAGTAGTAGGACTTCCTCAATTTACTCAAGGTGCAGGTGGAGTAGCACTTAAAAATCTAGTATTATAAACAAGATTGCGGCCGCCCCATATAGAATAATCGTCTCTGATATTGTAATTAACATTATCAGAGGTGGCTTTTATCTGAGAAATAACTGCCATTTAAAAGCCACCACCTTTCTATGCAGGAACACTAGTTGTTGCAGATGTTCCAGTAAATGTCGAAGTATAAGTCTTAGGTACTGCAATATTACCAGTAACAAGTCGTACTGCTGTACCTGTAAAGGTAGGAGCACTAACACTACCAGCAGGTGTATAACTGCCAGTAGAAGTTATCGTTGCAGCTGTACCAGTAAATGCAGGTGCAGAGTTCGTTCCAGCAGGAGTATAATCTTGAAGGACAAGTCGTTTACCTGTGCCCGTAAATGTAGGCTGAGAAACTGTTCCGGCTGGAGTATATGATCCGGTTGAAGTAATGGTTGCAGCTGTACCTGTAAATGTAGGCTGCGTAGATTGATAAGCTGCATCTCCAGTTTTAACGGTTGTATTAGATCCCTTAGTAGGTAGTGTACCAGCAGACCAACCAGAAGCAGAACCGTTAGTTGCAGTTGTAAATGACATTACTTCATTTGAAACTGAAGTTCCTGTAATAACTGTTTGATTTGTAACTGTTAAAGTAGGTAATGTTCCAACAGCAGTAATACTATTAACAGTTGTAGTTGTGCCCGCAGTTTTAACTGAAATAGTTGGGGTACTAACTGTACCAGCTGGGGTATAAGATTTACTAACTGAAATCGTTGCAGCCGTACCACTAAATGTTGGTTGTGATACTGTACCTGCAGGAGTATATGTTGCAGTACCGCTACTTGCAGGACTAACTGTTAAACCAGTAGCTTTTGTACCTGTAAATGTAGGTGCAGCAACACTACCTGCTGGAGTATATGATTTGCTAACTGAAATTGTAGCGGCCGTACCTGTAAATGTTGGTGCACTATTCGTACCCGCAGGGGTATATGTGGTAGTTCCACTAGAGGCCGCACTAACTGTAGCAGTTTTATTTTCAGTTGTAGCAGTACTAGTTGCAACCGTACCAGTTGCAGTTACAGTATGCTTATGATTTCCCTTAGCAGCAGTAGATGCCGTATTTCCAAGAGCAAGAGAAGCACTAATTTCTACATACCCAGCAGTTGATCCACCATAACGATAAGTTTTATTTGTAGATACATCTACATAAATTTTATCTGCGGCAGCTGCAATTTCAGTAGTATGTGCAGACTCTGCATAAAATTTATTGTTATATAAATATCCTTCTTTAATTTCATCAATTGAGCCTGGAAGGACTGATGTAGGAATTGTACCAGTTAATTTACTTGCATTTAATGAACTAGATGAAGTTAAGAATCCTGTCACTGTATGAGTATGAGTTCCTGTTGCAGTAATATGGCCCTGAGCATCATATGTTACATAAGGTACTGCTAAAGTAGAACCACTAGTTGCAGAAGATGTACCTGCGGTTCCCGCAGTTACAGCATTAGTATGTTGAATAACTGTTCCATTTAATTTAATGCCAGTATTAGCAGTATATGTTGTATTATTATCAGGTACGGTAACTGTACCAAGACTTTCACCATTTTTATTTTTTAAAGTAATAGTATGATCTGAAATACTAAAACTAGCTGCATAAGAAGTCTTAATATTATTACCAGATTCATCCTGAGTTGCTTTAGTCGCGGTAGATGCATTTCCATTTAAGGGACCATTAAATTGAGTAGAAGTAACTTGCGCAGGAAAACTAGCATTTTGAGAATTATCGTAGGAATATAAATGACCCTCTTTTGCCATATTAGAAGGAGTTATCCAGCCAACGCCGCCGAATCCCATAATTCTTTGAACTGTTAAGCCATTATAATTAGTATTTCCACCATTTGCCTTAAAAATAAATCTTATACGGCCATATTGAGAACCAGCTGTATTTCCATAAGTGGCAATACCACTTGTATTAATTATATTATATCCACTTCAACCAGAGATTCCTATATCTTCTGTTTCATTTACAAAAGTTGTAGGAGTAGATTGTAGTGCTTTTTGAATTTGTACGGTACAAGAACTACTGCCATTTGTTGAAATATAAATAACAAATTTATTTAAAACAGTATAAACAGAAGCGGCTCCTGTATCAATTGTTATTCTTAATTGATATTTATTTGTATTTGCAGTTGCTTTATTTGTGTTATCTGCTTTTCCAATTAAAAAACTTCCGCCTGTTCCAAAAAGAGTAGCATTAACGTTTGCTCCAGCTCCATAATCAGTTCAAGTTGATCCTCCGTCACGACTATATTCAATTGTTACAGAAGAGCCTTTTATAAAAGCTAATCTATTAGCTCCTAAATTTGGAACCATTGCTGCATCAATAGGGCCATACGATGCCGCAAAATTTTTACCTCCTCAAGTTAAATAAGCTTCTGGATAACCAGTTAAAGTATGAGTATGAGTTCCAGATTTTGTGATATGTCCTTGTGAATCATAAGTAACATAAGGAATATCTATTGTCCCATTTACACTTGAGGTAGCACTTGATGCTCCTGCTGTCGCGGCAGTAACATTATTTGAATGGTTAAAAGTTGTACCCGAAAGGCTTAAACCACTACCAGCACTATATGTAGTATTATTATCTTGTTGTGTAAAGGTAAAAGTTGTACCATCTCGTCTAGTTGCTGTAAAGGTGGTACCATTTCTTGTAATATTAGCTATTGCACTTCCATCTTTAATATTATAGCTACTATTATTAGGAAGTGTAATTTTTGAAATATCTGACATTAATATTATCACCCACCTTTAGTGTAATCACCTAATTTGTTTCATATAAAATAAAAAGGGCAACTCTGTAATTATACAAAGTTGCCCTTGAAAGCATTTATTAACTATAAGTAACAGTAGCGTCAGTATTGTTTTGAGTAAGTGTAACGTTAATTGTTCCTTCAGGAGTAAAGGTTGTATCTCCACTAGTTGCTTTACTAACTGTAGTAGTTTTATTAGCAGTAGTTGCGGTAGAAGTAGCAACCGTACCAGCAGGAGTAAAGTTTCCACTAGCAGAAATTGATCCATCAGTAAATGTTGAAGTATAAGTCTTAGGTACTGCGATATTTCCAGTAACAAGACGCACTCCGGTACCAGAGAATGTAGGCTGAGACACGGTACCTTTAGGAGTACCTTTGACAGTAACAGTTGCTGAAGTGCCAGTAAAGCTGGGTGCAGTATTTGTACCAGCAGGAGTATAAGTAACCTCACCACTTGAAGCTGCACTAACAGTAGTAGTCTTATTAGTATTGGTAAGACCAATAGTACCAGCAGGTGTATAACTTCCACTCGCGGAAACTGCACCATTAGAGAATGTTGGCTGAGATACAGATCCTGCAGGGGTATAATCTTGTAAAACAAGACGCTTACCCGTACCTGTAAAGGTAGGTGCGCTCGCCGTAATAGTAACATCTGTAGTTGTAATTGAATTAGTTTTAGTTGCACCAATTTGATATAAACTCAATGTTTCACCTGAGACACTATAATAAGTAATTGCATTCGCAGGAGCAGTCGCGCCAGGTGCAGCCGCAGCTAAAGCATTGACAACATTTACTGCTGTTGGATTTTTAATAGTAGTCGCAGAACCTCCACTTGTTACTGAAATTGTAGGTGCGGTAACAGTACCTTGTGGAGTATATGTAGCGGTTCCGCTTGATGCAGGACTAACAGTTAAACCTGTAGCTTTTGTACCCGTAAAGGTAGGCTTAGAAACTGTACCTGTTGCAGTACCAGTAACACTAACTGTTTCAGCAGTACCAGTAAAACTTGCAGAAGTAGGAACTGGAATATCTCCAGTTACTAAACGTACACCCGTACCAGTAAATGTAGGTGCGGCAACCGTACCGGCAGGCTTGAATGAACCTGAAGAAGTAAGCTCTGATCCAGTAAATGTTGGTTGAGTTACTGTTCCCGTAGGCGTATATGTTGCCGTGCCACTTGAGGCAGGAGATACAGTAGCAGTTTTATTTTCAGTTGTAGCTGTTGTAGTAGAAACAGTACCACTTGCGGTACCACTAACTTCAACAGTACCTTCTGTTCCAGTAAAAGTAGAAGTATAAGTTGCGGGTACTGGGATATTTCCTGTCACTAAACGAACAGCCGTACCAGTAAATGTTTTAGCACTAATACTGGCTTTATCATATTTAACATTAACCGTATTCTTAGTAGCTAAACTACCATAGCTATTAAGAGCATCAAGTAAATGCCATTTTTCACCATCATATAAGAATTCTTTAGTTGATGTATCTCCCGCAGTTGTTGGAGCAAAAATTAAATCGCCTTTAACAGGAGTATATGCACTACCATTTACTTGTATAGAAGATGTAGTAGCTCCATCTGTTAAAGCTGTAGTAGTAACACCAACTAATTTAACACCATTATCTATTGCTTCAAGAGTTTCAATTTGACCTCGAGCTCAAGAGTCTTTAATATTATAAGTATTACCATTAGGTAATGTAATCTTTGAAATATCTGCCATTTAAGGAAATTCACCTTCCTCTCATTAAAATTCTAATCATAATTCTCGACTAAGGACCAGAGTTTCTCCTAATTCTGATTGAGAAGAAGGTATATTTAATCTTTCTGCTTGTTTTTGAGCAGTAGTTAAATTTGAATATTCTGTCCCTAAATAAGCATTAACTTTATTTCTAATCGCATTTGTAACAGCAGTATAATTATAAACTGGTAAATCACCAATGTATGCACTACCATCACCAACAGCAATTCCAATTTTATTTGGCTCTTGGAAAATATATACTTGTCCAAGAGTGGATGTTTTTCCAGACATAGTTGAATTATAAGTTATTAATTCAGAATCAGGAATTATGTGGAGCCGTTTTCCATTATCCATGTCAACATACATGTCACCAAGACCATCTGTGCCAGCTCGTTCAATTATAAAAATAGCACCGTCTTGCCGAGTTTCAGGTAAGGAGGTCCCTTGCGCTCCACGATAAAATTTAACTTTTCCAGCCATGCGGCCCTCCTTTGTATATGAAGAAACAGAGGGGTACTAAATGTACCCCTCTATAAAATTTTATGAACAATAGAAATTAGGCTAAGCTACCCCAAGTAAGAGCAGCGTCAGTATAATCCTTAGCGGCCTGTTCTGCGGCAGCAGCTGCACCAGCAACTTCAACCTCAGTAGAATCAACTGCGGTAAGTTCACCATCAACCTGGGTTACGCCAGAGACAACAAATACACCAGCATGCTGTGCAGTACCAGTAGCATCAAGGTCAGCATCAAGGTCAGCAAGACCGCCAGAAACAACGCTATCAGCATAAGCCTTTGCACCATAGACGGTTGCAGCATCAGCAGTATCAGAAGCAGAACCAATTACAGCATTCTTTGCACGAGTTGCAGCACCAGCGAGATCAACATCAATGCTATCAACAGCAGTAATCTCACCATCGACCTGAGTTACACCAGTAACAACAGCAACTTTCTCAGTATCGGTTACGGTTGCATCAGTAGTAGCATCAAGATCTGCATCAAGATCTGCTACAACGCCATCAGCATATGCTTTAGCACCATAGATAGTGTCAGCACTACCAGCATCGCCAGACTGACCAATAATAGCAATCTTAGCACGAGTAGCGGCTCCAGCCTTATCAGCAGCTGCAGAATCAACAGCGGTGATAACGCCTTCAACCTCAGTAACACCACTTACAACTGCGATAGCTTCAGTATCAGTTTCGGTAGCTGCGAGAGTAGCATCAACATCAGCGTTAAGAGCAGCAACACCAGCACCAGTCTTCTCATCAACATAATCAACTACAGTAGTAGCAGTTGCAGTTGCAGGAATAGTTCCGATTGTATCAAGAGCAGCCTTAACAGTAGAAGCACCATAAGCAACATTCTGAGCAGTTAATGCAACTTCATCAATACCAGTGATAACGCCATCAACCTCAGTGATACCAGTTACAACACTACCAGCAGTAGCATCGAGATCAGCATCAAGAGCTTCTACAGCATTTTGAATCTTCTGGTCGACTGTTCCGCCAGTTCCAACAGCAGACTCAAGGGCATTGATAGCCTCAGCTACAGTCTGCTTAGGATTAGCACCCTCAGCAGCCTTATAAACGATCTTAGAAGCGGCAATCTCACCAACAGTAGCCTCAATCTTATGATTAGTATCTGTTAAAGTGATTTCATTGTTGCTCTGTACTGAATTGTACTCAATAAGATCTGCTACATTGATGTAGAATGGAGTACCATTAGCAATAGTCATCTTGATAAAAGTACCAGAATTTCCGCTACCATCTTGATCAACTAATTCACCATTAGTAGCAACAAGATCTTTACTGATCTCAATCTCACCATTAGTAATAGGAGTTCCGCCTTGACTAAAGGTGTACTTAGAAACAAAACTATCGTTTGCTCCACCGACTGTCTTAGTAACAGTAACAGCACCAGCTTCTCCACCACTTTCAATCTTAGAAACTAATTCAGCAAGAGCGGCTTCAACATTAGTAGCATCAAGCTTACCAGCAGTATCCGCAACGCTTACATCTGCGGCAGCTCCACTCTTAGCAACGGCCGCAAGGCTATTGTCAAGAGTAGTAACAGCGTTCATAACAGTTTCGTCACCTGCGGCAATGCTCTTATCAATGTAATCAATAAGATCAGTGTAATCGCCAGAAACAGGTAAAGTGCCAATGTAAGACTCGAGAGTAGCAAGGTCCGCAGCTACATTTGCAGCGCCACCATCATAGAGGGTAGAGCCTTTGTAGATCTGACGAGGATTGCCGATAAAGTAAATAGTATTACTATCAAACGCGGCAATTTGCTCTGGAGTTGCACTAGCAGCATATACAAATTTAACTAAATTAGCAGCCATTACATCTTCCTTTCGTCGTAAGTGCTAAATACCCTCTCAGGTATTAGCGTTTGCAATTAGATTATATGTATTCAATTGAGGTTTTCAATTGTAAATACCATTATCAGTATAATAAAGTATTCCTTCTTCTCCAAGAGTAGGAAATACTTCTTTTGTTTCTCCATAAACAATAGGAGAAGCATTTGTAGGAGTAACTTGACGCCATATACGATTTGCAGTTAAGCGTCAAATAATATTAGTTTCATCTACATAATAAAACCCAGGTGCGGCAAATGCTGCATTTAAACGATCCGCATCTGTTTCAAATGTTCTAATGGTTTTATATGTAAAACGTTGACTCTTCATATCAAGAGCTATGATATTATCATCAGGACAAAAAATAATCTGTCCATCAACAATATCTAAAGCATCTATTCTTTTAGAAGTAGTGTAAACTAATTTCATTTGTGCCATATTCTATTCACCATCCCCTGAATAATCTACAAACTGCATAGCTGCTCAAAGTTCATCATGTTCTCCCTGAGCTTCTTCTACAGCAACTCTTAGTTTTTCATCTACTTCTCCAAGAGTGGCATACTCTTGAATTTGGTCTTGTGTTACATATCCAGCCAATTGCTGAATTGTAGCATAGTTAGCTATTTGATCTTGTGTAACGTAATTAGCCAATTCTTGTTCAATTAATTCAAGAACTTCATCTTCATCAAGGCCGCAATCACATTTAATATCACCAATTTTTTCTGCGACTTCTCTAACCGCGGCAGCTACGTCTGCAACGTTTTCCGCAATGTTATCGGTACGATTAATTGCATCATCGACTGCATCTCGAAGTTCTTGTATTGCTTCTTCATTAGCTTGTTCTTTCTCTTGGATTTCATGAGCTAAGGTTGTAAAATCCTCAATTGTCTCAAGAGCTTCTGTTGCTACTCCTAAAGCATTTTCAGAAATTTGTTTTGCTTCTTCGGCAATATCTTTAGCTTCATCCGCTACTTGACGAACATCTTCAAATGCAAGTTGCATATCTTCAAATTCATTACGCTGTGCTTGCATTTGAGCTTTAACTTGATCTTCTAATGTAGTTAAACTAATAACAGCTTTTTGGAACTCAGAAAAATCATCTGTTTCTTCAAAGTCAGAACCGTCATTAGGATCAATTAATACGTGAATTGTAAAGTTTACTGAAGTTGAAATACTTACTTCATCAACAATCTGAATACAAGCTAAAACATTACCTTCATATAGCATTGATTTAGGATATTTAATTTCTCAAGTAGGAGGAAAATCTTCATCATCTTCATCCGTTATTTCTGTAAAAACATTATATCCTTTAATGTTTTTCTCTTGATGATACCAAGAGAGATAAACTTTTGTATTAGGAGTAAAACGTGCGGCAGCTTCTTGTGTAAAAATAATACGCAAAGCACGCCCCGCAGCTTCACCGGCGCCAACTACTACAGGGTCTGTAATATCCTGGCTTAGTGTTTTCATGTTAATAACTGTTGCTTTTAACTCGTTAGCCACTTTGAATATCCTCCCCTCTATTGGTCATTAGTTAGCGACGATTTTTCATAATAACTGACCCGCGGTAACTCTCTAACCTCTTCCATTAAATGATCTATAAAAGTATCACCGCCTGCAGTCTTGTAATATAAATAGCGTCTCTCTATTGATTGTAAAGACAAATCATCAATTTTCTTAAATTCGTAACAGAACTTATGATGGGCATCTAATAAATCACTTCTTGAGTTCTCTTGGAGACGCTCTTGTACAAGAGCTAAAGACCGATCTAGCTGTATCTGATGTTCATGTGTCTGTTCGTTTTGTATTTTAAGTTCATCAACTTTGCCTGCAAGATTATCTATATGGTTGTCAAGATTAGTTGTTAAATCATCTATTTTTTTATCTAGATTATTTCAACGTTCTTGTTGTTTATATTTTTTTCCTACATGAACATCAATTTTTTCTAATCAATATTCTGCAAGAGATCAAATAGCTTTACCTACAGCCAATAACCCTACAATCAATAATAATAATTCTGATAGAGGGTAGGATGATAATAAATTATTTAATTCATTCACATCCTACTCCTTTCTGTCATTTATAAATATTGTTTATTTAATTATTATTATATGTTTTTGCCCTTATGCTATCCGGACTCAACTAGTATAAGTTGTAGTTCCAACAGTAAGAGTTTCAGATTTCTGAATTCAAGTTCCTCCAAGTACAACTCCTGGAGTGTTTGCTGTATCACTTAAACAATAATAAAGAGACCCTACTGGTCAAAGAATATCTAAAATATTAACTCATATTTTTGGTGTAACCATTTAAGCCTCCTGTTCTTATTCTGTTGGACTTAATCTATGTCATACTTGAAAAGTTTCTCCATCTTTAACAATGGTTCCAGAATTAGCTCATTCTCCTCCAAATAAATCTTTTGGCTCGAATCCTCATTTTTCAGAGGAAAAATAAACAGATCCAACCGGTCTAATAAGGTCTACTAAACTTGCAAAATTCATTTAGACCTCCTTAGATTTGAACTCAAATACCACAATGTTCATAGTCTCATTCATTTAAATCATTAGAATTTAAATTTGAGGATGTATATAAATCACCTATGTTTTCATTATAAGAAGGAGGTACATCATCAATTCAAACACCTAATAATTTAGTATTAAGCTTATTACCAGAAATAGAATTTTCTTTAAGCTTCTTATCTAATTCTAATTCATTAGCCATATGATCTACAGTAACCTTTGCTCAACCAGGATTTTGCTTTGAGTCAGTAAGTCATGCTTCTGAAGTATGATCAATACCTGCGGCAACTATACCTGCATTATTTATAGTATTAGTGCTTACTGCATCGTTTACTGCTGTATTAAAATTTGTGATTTGAGTAACTGGAATATTTTCGATATTTTCAGCAGGAAGTTTAAATTTTTTTCCTGAATTTGGATTATTTGGATCATTAAGAGTTGTTAAATCTAAATTATCTAATATAATTGTATGATCTTCAATATCTCCAGTTTCTATTTTTCCTAGAGATAATTTTATTTCTGTTCCATTATTAGCGACTTCTTTAAAAGATAATTTTCCTTGAGGCCTTATTGTTACAGTATCATTTCCAACTTTAAATTGAGCATTAGAAGTAACAATTTCTTGATCGTTTTCTTTAATTTTTTCAAGATCAACAGTGAAAGCTATTTCTGCTCATTCACCTCTATCATTTAAAAAATGCTGTCCATCTGCATTATTTGCAGGAAGTTTAGCACCTTCACTAATACTACCATTTTCATTAGTGATTGCAATATGATTTCCTTCTGGCTCTATAATTGAAACATTTTTTTGAGTTTCAGTTTTATTGGGATCTTCAGCAGTTGGAGAAGTTACATTACTTATTTGAGTTACTGGAACAGTACCTGTTAATTTATCAGCTGGGATTTCTCAATTACTTGAAGGTGTAATCACAACTGTTTCTTTAGTACGATTATTATTTTCATCAAAATTAGCTGAAACATCAGCAGATCAAATATCTAATCAACTATCAAGATTTTGTGGATTGCGAACTTTATGAGTTAATGTCGCGGTTTTATTTGCCATTTAGTTACCTCCTTAGTCCGCGTTTTGTTCTTCATAACTTACATTTATAGTTAAATAAGGATCACTGTATATTTTTTTTGAAGAAAAATAAACAGTAATTTTTTCTAAAGTTAAATTTGAAAATTCTAAAACATCTTTTTCTGTTAAAACATAATATTCTGAACTGTCATTTATATTAAAAATACCAGGATATGTAACTTTATTATTAGCATCAACTTCATATTCAGAAATAGGAATAGAATGTGGATATTCTATTCCTATTTGAAGATACCTTAATTTTATTGGACCAGATGGTTCAAAAACTGTTGTATTGCTTTCAAATGGTCCTCGTTTTTGTACAAAAATCATAGTAATCACTTCCTATGATGATGAACCATAATTTAGATTTTCATCTGGTAAAATTAATCCAGTTTCAATATTACTATTTTTATTAACAATAAAAGTAAAATCGGTAATAGAAGCTCTATCATTAGGAGCAGTTGGATTTTCACTATAAAATGCTCCAGAGCTTGAACTATCACCTAATGTTCCACCAACAACTCAATCTGTTCCATTATGGTATATAATATAGTTTGTAGCAGGTGTTGTATTATTATCTGTTACTGTAACAAAACCTTTACCCATATCAGTATTACCATTTTCAATATGTCCATCTTCTCAAAGTGTCTTACCATCATCTGTTGGTTCACTATTACTAGAACTAAGTTGATTAAGTTTGTTTAAATATTCTTCAATATTGGAAATATTGTCAGCACCACCAAAAGAATCACTTGCAGATGGTCCAAAATTAGGAGTTGTTTTAACTAATCCTAAGTCTACTGGGTTTGTAGAATCATCATGATAATAAACAATTAAATGACCATTATCTTCATTAATTTCCATTTCTTTAATATCATGAATTGGACCTATAGTTGTTTTAATATCTAAAGGGTCTCCAGTATAGGTAAATGTAATTTCACCACTGTTTTTATCATAACTTGATTCTTTAATTAAAGGTAAAGTTGCTATAACTGTCGATTCAGCATTAGTTTTTTTAGTACCATCACTATTAAAATCAGTATTTTTATAAATAGTAACTTTACCATAGGTATTGCTTGCTTGATCTGTGTCAATATCAATTTGTTTTGGATAAACAATATTGCCAGTAACAATATCATTCATTCCAGAATATTCAAAAGTAAATTTACCTGTGGAATCATTATATGTAGCATTTTTAACTAAATGTAAATTAGTTTTATATGTAGTACCATCACTATAATTGACAGTGAAATCACCATATGTATTGCTATTTATAGTTGTATCAATAGTTATTGTATCAATATCTTTGTAAGCTCCGAGATATTGATAAACAGTTTCAGGAGTAACGTTTCCAGTTCTTGGATTATGTAAGATTCATTCTGCGACTCAATAACTTTCTTCATTTGGGTCATATTCTTCCGTTTCATCAGGAATATAATAATTATCAGCTGGAATCTTAATTGTTCCATCTTCATTATATATACCTTCGTAACTATAAGCAATAGTATTAGTATTGTATAAAGGAGAAGGTGCAGTTTCACCTTTTTTCTCTCTTATGCAAATAATTGATTTTGGACCTATGCCACGAGCTCCTCTTGGAATATTAAACTCATATTTTTTATAAAATGGATGATATTCCTCGTCTGTTGGTTTAGAGGAATTATTTACAAAAACTTCTCCATCGTATGTAAAGTTTTTTTCATAATGTTCTACTTCATAAAAAGTATAAGGAATTTCAAATCCTAAATAAATTCAAGCATCACTATCATTTCCATTGGTAAGTGTGCGGCGAACATTACATCAAGTATAACGAATTTTATCGTTATATCCATTGGCATCTTTACCAGGAACTAAAGTAATATTATTACTATCACCACTATCTAAAACGGCTATATATTCATAATCATGTTCACGATTTTGAGGTTCAGTTCCAATAGTATCACCAATTACCCCCGATTGTGTAATTAAATTTTCTGTTGAAATTGAATTTGAATTAGTGCTATCTGGATAAGAATAATCTCAACCAGTAATATCTGCGGGAGTAGTTGTAGAAAATCCTTCATTTGGTAAAGTATTTTGTAATCCCGCAGCTTGTTTTCTTACATCATCAATTGAACCAAAACGAATATTTGGCACGCCGCCAGATGGGCCAACTATTTGCCCCATATATTCTGCTCAATTAGTATCTCCTGCGTTAAGGACTGTATCGACTCTTTTTAAAGTACGTCTAAATAATTTACCATTATTAGGATTCATTTTATTTTCTGTATCAATAATACAAAATTCACTATATCAAACGTCTCGATATTCTGTGTCTTTAAAACACTCGTCCATTGTAAAATACTTTAAATAAGGACCTCATGTTTGATTTTCATTATTTTCAGTTCACCCAGCTCGTTCTAACATAGCTTTTTCTTTAGGACTTAAATTAGTTGAGTCAATAGTCATATTGCTTTTTGCTTGATAAGCCGGATCTTGATCATTAATAAACTTAAAACTACTACGAATAACGGGGGAAATGCCAGGCTTCCCGCCATAAAAACTTTCTAAAGCCATACTTATTTCCCCCTTCTATGAAGTTACTCTATATTGATAATCCATAACAAATCTGTCTGAACCATCTTTTGCAACAATTCCTAAAGTTTTAATTACAAAATCATCTAATTCATAAAAATTAGTTTGACCAACTTTTATTTCTTCTCCATTAATAGCTAACATTAATTCAGGATGACTTCAAATAGCAATATGATTTAAAACTCCATCTTTACCTATTTTTATCGGAGCATCAAAAATACTATTTTCTTCTGGTAATAAATTTGTAATTTCTCAAAGCTCACCATTTATATAATTTACATCCATATATGTGCCATAATAAGTATTTTTATCAACAACATATTGAATTTGTGTATGATGACTATCATTACGATCTATTTCTAATAAGATATAAGGATAACCTGCTGTTAATTTATATTGTGGAGAAAAAACAATATCAAATTTAGCTATTGAAACACTACTAGATGCAGTTAACCATCTTTTTTCTAGTTCTCCTATAGAAAACTCAGTAATAATACGAGCTTTATATTTTTCTTGTTCAGCTTCTCCATAAACACCTGCTACCGCAGCACTAACATAAGTACTTAATAATCCTTCTTCATTTTCTGTAGGTTCTTCTTCATCGCCTGCAGATAAATAATAAAAAATATCTCCATTTGCAGAAGTTCCTCGATAAACACTTTCTTTTATTCATTTTGGAGAATTAATATTATTAGTAGAACCAGGTCATTCAAAGATTATATTGGCAAAATAAGGAAGATTTTTAGGATTTTGTTTTTCAGCAGGATCTGAATATAATATTATTTCTTCTATAGCTTGATCTCCCTTAATAGGAGGTGCTGGAGGAATAATTAATTCTCTAATTTCTTGAAAGGCTGATGTATCAATATCTGAATTTTGTGCCTCAGCTGAATTTACTTGTGCACATAATTTTATTCTTACTTTTGTTTCATACTGAATGTGTTGAGGTAATTCTAAATGTAAGTAATAACTTTTACCAGAATAAATAGGCGATTTTAAATCAATTTCTACATCTCGAAATACAATAACACTTCCTTTATTTATATATTTAGGCTTTATATCTTTATTATCCATACCAATAGTTTGATGTACTTCATTATTAGTAAGGTAATTAAAACTATTATCATAACGATATTGACCCATTCCTTGTCCAGAAGATACAGGCATATTTTACGCACCTCCTTTATAATCTTTCAGAAACTTCGTTTAATGTAACAGCCATATTTGCGCCAGGCCCTAAAGTTAGACTAATATTCTGAATCATATAGTCTCCATATATATTTGTTGAGTAATCTTTTAAAGTTACTCTATTATTTGGTTCTAGATAATAAACTGGTAAAGCTGTTATTGAAACTACTTTTTGATATTTTAAATGCGCAAATAATTCATATTTTATTTGTTCATATGCATCACTTAAATATTTTCCAGTGACTAAACTATTAAATATTTCATCAGAAACTTGAACATATGGTTGACTATTATTAATACATTCTTGTCTCTGCTCTTCTAATTTATTAGTAATATCTTGAGCGCTTCTTAACTCTTGAATCATAACATTATCAGATCAATTAGCATCTGGATTATCCATATTTAAAAATACAATATCTGGAATTTCAGGCTCAAATAAACAGTTAATATTTTCATCATTAACTACATCAGTTCTTCTACCAATATTTTTAACACTAAATTCTCCAAGAGGTGAAGCACTTGCGTCAATTATATCAAAGAAAAAATTACCATTTGTTAATTGTTTATATTGAACTTCTGTATCACCATCTAATTCATCTATAAAACATTGTTTATCTCTATTTAAATTATATTCATAGGGTCAAAATGCTTCTAAATCATCGTAGTAAGGACCGGGATCCGTACCCATATTATTAGCATATTGTCCATATAAGTAAAGATAAGTTCTTCAATCTAGTGTATAATATTCTCCTAGATATTTTCACTCTCCAGTCTCAGGATCAGGATATTGTACTCCAGAAAAATTACTATCACTATAAGGAATTGGTTTTAATTTAATTTTTCCATCTGTACTTTGATTAGTTAAAACTAATCTATTCTTTAAAGTATAATCTTTTATAATACTTTGTAAAGATACAAACAAAAAATTATAACAATCATAAAAATCTTCAATAGCTTCAATATTAGTGTTAATTGTTCATCGTAATTCTTCAAATTCTTCAATTAACGACTTGTGTGCTATTAAATTTTCTTTAATAACATCCGCACTAATAGTATCATTTTTAAGCTCTTCTGTAATTTGATCTGAAATATTTAAAACATAATCTACACAAGAATTTCCTTTTTCATATAAATTCTTTAATGTATTCATATTTCTAGGCCATTCTTGAAGATGCTTTTCTATATTACCAATTTTTCCATCTCTTTCTGATTTTCAATTTTCTAAAATTTCTTCTATATCAGTTAAAAAGGTTCTATCTGCAATAGCTTTTTCCGCTGGAAAATTTTGATAATATTGCAAATATTCAACTTTTCTTTTCATGCTTGCTTGAGATTGTTCTTCTTGTGATAAACTTGAATCTATTGGATGTTGTATATTATATTCAGTTTCAGATATAGGTTGTAATATTTCTTTATAAAAAGCAGATTCATGAGAAATTGTTACTATTTTATTTTGATAATTGTTTAAAATATTTTGTAATTGATTATAAACATTATCTTTATTTTCTTTATCTTTTATATATACTTTGGGTAAACTATTATAATTATCAAATCTAAAAGGATTTAAAATATCTGTTTCCCCAACTAAATAATTTAATAAAGATTCAATAGATTCATTAATAGAAGATTCTCCATTTCAATTTGTAATAGCATCTAAAATTATTTGATATACACTTAATGGATCAACTGATTCTATAAATAAATTTTTAATAACTGAACCAATATAACTATCAACTTCTTCTTGATTTTTATAAACTGTAATATCTCCATCACAAAAATTTAAAAGACTACTTAATTTTAATAAAGTAGGATACCTCTTAAAGAAATCCTTGTCAGATAAATTTAACGGATAAGGTACATGTAATTCTTCTAAATTACTTTCCTCATTTATATATTCTTTATCTAAATATTGAATTAAACAATCTGCAATTTCTTCTTTTGTTTTTAATGATTCTATTTTATCTAATAATAAAGATTCTATCGCATCAATATCTAAATATAACGGTTTTACCGCATCTTCTTTATCTTCTTTAGATAATTTTTCATAATTTATAAAATCTATAATATTAGAAATTGGTAATGTATTTGGATATTTTATAAAGAAATTCATCATTTCGTCTAAGGTTTTATTCTTATCTTTGTTTATTGCTTCTTGATAAGAATCATATTGGTTATTATTTATATCGACAGTAAAACGTGGACCATCTAATCATCAAGTTCGATTTTGAATAAATCCAACCATTAACTCTAAATTTTTTATAATATCTGCTTTGCTTACGGTTTCTGAATTTTCTATATTCTCAACAACAGTATTTTCAACAAAAAGCATGTCTGGATTTTTTGAAGGATCTATATTTTCATCTATCAAATATAATTTATGGTATCCATTACCGGTTCAAAGATAAAATACATTTTCGCCGTTTTCTATTACTCGATAAATTTGATCCATATTTCCAATAGCTGGATATACTAATTTTTCATATTTAATATTACCATCAATATCTTGATATGAAACCGCATCTTCATCTGATTCATCCGCGGGAACTCAATTATCATATCAAAAGCCTAATTTATTGGTTTCTTTTACAATTTTACCTTCATAATATTCTGGATAAGTATAATATAAGACATTATTAAAACTACCATAATTACCTTTTAAAATATCCTCTCCATTTTCATTTACTCCAGTTTTAATTCAGTTAACAATTTCCGGCTTTTCATCAATTACAAGTCTATAACGAACTAAGAAGTCTGTGTTACTGTTGTCACTATGTCGAATTCCATCAACAATAAAATCATTTTTAATATTGTCATAATTTGGAGTAACAGATATTGAGGTAATGTTACGATCAGAATCAAAAGCATATACGTTTTTATCGTTAGTCGTTTCTATTAAATATTGCTTTTCAGAACCGCTATCTAATAAAAATTGACCCTCTTTAAGATTTATGTGTCTGCCTGGGTTAGAAGACTCTTGTAAAAGAATAGTTGATTGATTTATATTTAAATAATTTTTTATTTCTCTGAAATGAAAAATTCCAAATACATCATAAAAATATTCATAGTTTCCTAATTGATTTTTAATTGTATCTAAAACAGTACAAACCGTATCTCCTGCGGCTCCTACTATTTCAGAAGTTGGAACAAAATCATCATAGACATATCCTACTCGATCTCCACGAGAATATTTATTTAATATTTCTCCTTCAACCGGTTCTGTATAAATTTGTCTAGCACCATTTTCATCTGATGGTCCAAAATATATATCTGTATCAGCATTTCATTGCATAACTCTACGAATACGTAAAGGCACATCTTGAATAATAATATTATTTAAATCTTCTCCACCTCAATGGGTTAATAATTCTAAAATTATATTATAATATAAAACAGTTTGATTTACGATTTCGCCATTTGTTAATTGAGTAGTTACTTTATCAAACTGAACTGTAATAGGTAAAGTACCACCTACATCACCGTTTAATAAGCACATTTTGTCTTTTAAATTAATAGTTAAATTAACTGCAGATGAAGTCGCAGAATTTAAACTAAAAGAATTAATATAAAATACACCTTGCGGAAATCAAAAAATAGGATACTTTGGATAGTATTCTGTTTCATTTTTTATACCGATTTCAATAAAAACTTTTTTATTTAAAGCGAAATCCATTTCCATTGAGTCAATATCATATTCTTCTTTACTTACTGAGCAAGAAAGGGAGCAAGTGCGCCGCACGCTACTGCTCCCATCTTTTGAAATTGATCCAGAAGCAATTATTCCATGAATTTCTTTTAAAGGATTTTCTTGCCAGTCTAATAAAATTATATTTACATATTGACGTTGATTAATAAAATCATCAATGAAACTTAAAATAGATCGTTTTTGTTGTTCTTCATTTAAATTATACACATAAGGCTCTTCAAGATATGGATACTTCTTTCTCATTTTAACTCCTATCTATTCTTATTATGTATAATATTTCTTAATTAAACTACCTTTATAGTTAATCATTCCATTAACTGGTACTTTAGCAAGCATAGTAGTTTTGTCTTCATCTTCAAATTCAACATCGTATCAACCACCATCTATATAATAAAGTTTATAACTCATTATACGATTTTCATCTATGACGCCGTATACAGTATTATATTGAGGCTCTTTAATTTCTTCTTCTTCAAAAAGAGTTTCTTCCATAGTACTTCAATCATCATATATAACTCTGAAATCATCTGGTTTTCATACAACATATCTTCAATCAATATCTTGAGATAAATCAGAACTTAAAAAAACTCTAACTAAAGCATCTGTTTCTTCATTAGTTTCTAATTGATACCAATAAAAAGATCCGCCAACTTTATCTTTGTTTCCAGGAGTTATTTCATAAACAGATGGATCTAAAATATATTCTCACTCATCTAAATAAGGCTGTCTGTCTGCAGTAGTTTTAAACATGCGGCGACCAAGAATCGCACAGTTACTCATAGGATAATCAGATCCTAATCGTAAAGTTCCAGTTCTACCAACTACAATTTTTTGAAGTCCTAGTCCAGAATTTATTTGTTTAATACTAAGTACAGTATATGGAGTTAAATCAAAATCACTTGCTTTTCAATATTCTAATTCTTGCGTTTCACCGACATAAGTTGATGCAGTTTCATTAACATGCTGATAATAATATTTATGATAAATTAATTCATTAATATTAGAATTTGGTTGCCATCAACCAGAAACTTGACCAACTATATCAGTACCTACTTCATATTTTGAAGGATCTTTTAAATCTTTATATGTAACATCTCATTGAACTAAATAATCAATTGTTGCTATTTGATCATCAAATAAATAAACATCTAAGACATTAATATCAGAAGGAATTTGATAATATCCATGCTCATTTACAAAAACAGTTCTTTTTAAAGAAGCGGCTCCGCTATCATAAGGTGATACTAATTCAAGTACTAGTTTATAACCTAGTCCATAATTATAAATTTCTTTAAGATTTGTTCTTTGTTCATCTATTAAAGAATATACTGCAGAAGCATAAGCTGAAACAATATCTTCTTTTGAAGATCCTTCAGACGATGTATAATCTGAAGATTCTACAGATGGTGACGATGTATAATATCATTTATTTTCTTTTTCAATTTCTATTTTTGTTAAAATATTGCCATTTACTATTTCAGTTTCTCAAGCACTAAGATATTCTGTAAGAATATCTATTGCAGTCATAGCACTTTCAGTTCCATCTTCATTTACATAATAAAATGAATTACTTGATTTTAATAAATATTCTCAAGAAATGCTATCTGTTACTACCGATGTTCCTTGTGAATTTCTTTCAATAATTTTTAATTTTATTTGTTCATCTGCATTAGATAATGAATCTAAATTATATCATTGTGGAACAGATCCTTTAATTCTATCATCATGAAATTGAATTTTAACACTATTTAAAGAAACAGATTCAGGAATGATTTGATATTTAGAACCCAATCCTTCATAATTCATTTCAATCTTTTTTATAATTTGATCTCTAATAGAGTATCCATTAGTTGTTCCTTGAACTCCATACTGTTGACCAATTTGATAATTTGTAACAGCAATTTGTTGAGTAATACCACTTATTAAATTTTGATTATAATCATTTTGAATTGGATATAATCCAAGAGTATCAAGAACTTTTAATGAGTATCCATCTTCAACTTCATAAACTGTAGCAGAAAAATTTCAAGTGCGGCGACCTAATTGAGTATTTGGAGTTAAAGATATTCCATCAAACATGACTACCATATTACCTTCAGTCATAGATCGCCAAAGTTTAGGCTCGCCATTATTTAATCATTTAAGAACTTTTTCTCTAAAGACTCTTTCTCACCATCAATTTTCATATGGATATAAATCATGCAGAGTCATTGAACTACCATTTTTACCAATTTTAGTATTTCTAACTCGCTCTTTGGTAGGTGTATCTGGTTTATCTATCCAATCATGATATGTTCCATAACTTCCAGATTCGTTTTCAAGAACTGTGTCATTACGAATTAAATATTTTCCATTCATATTATTATCATATGCAATTAAATCTGCTTGATATTCTTTAGCCATTTCATTTAAAAATGTTCTATTAAAATCACTTTCCGCAGTAATTAAACCATTAATTGTAAATTGTTTATAATCTAATCGTGCATTTTCTGCAAATTTAGGATATTTTCCTCCTAAAGTATCAATTTTAACTCTGGTTTTTACCGGAGTCATAGAATTAACTTGAGCATTATAACGAATAGCCAATTGTCTATCTTTATCTCTAACTAAAATATCATGAAAATTAGGATATACCTCTTGACTTTCAACTAATCTTGTTCAAGCATTTTTAAGAGTTTGATATTGAACGGTATAAACATATCTTATTAAACTACCCACAGTATTGTCTGTAATTTCACAATATACATTTTGTGGATCGTTTGAATTTTCTTCTTCACCTTCTTTTGGATTTCCTCCTAAGAAGCCTTTGCAATAAATTAATTCAGAAGTTTGAAATCTGTCTAAACTACTTTTTCTTCGAACATATAAATAGCCGGGAGGAAGATCTCCGCATTCAATAGTAAAGTTAATAATTCCATCTTCTTCTGTAACAATTTCATTTGTCTCTAATCCATGATCTGGAATAGTTAATGTTTTAAAATTCCAAATTGGAAGAAATTCTACTGCATAATCTATAAGAGAAAATTCATATGTTTTAGTAAAAGTATAATTATTATTTGTTGTAAAAATTATTTGAATAAAATAATTAGCATTTACTGGATATGTAGTATTATTTGAAACATCTAATAAATAGGTAAAACTATCTTTTTCAGCTAAAAGCGCTGTATATTGAGTTTCACTTTGAAATAATATTTGCCCTTTGCTATTTGAAGTTCTTATATAATAACTTTTAAGATATTCTCCATGATTGGTTGTGGTATTAGAGCTTCCATCTGTAAAAGTTAAAAAACCTGTTAAATTAATTGTACCAGGCAAATATTGTGGAATAGACTGCTCTTCGTTAGCAGAATCATTTACATCTCCACTATTCTCTGCTTGACTTCAAGCAGTCGCATCACTAAAGTTTTTAAGGAAGCAATCTACTCTTGGAATGGCTTTTAATAAACAAATACTAGACCATTCTGAAAAATATACTCTGTTTCTAGTAAGATAATCTGCACTATTTATAACTGATTGATTTGAAGAACTATCAAAACGTAATTGTACTTTATAATAATAATCTATTGTAAAGACTTTATTATCAGTATTGTTTTGATTTTTTAATAGCATTCTTGGAATAGTTAAGTGTCATAAATTATCTTTATCACAATGTAATATATCTTCTATTTCTCTAAAAGGTAATATTCAAACACTATTAAGTAAAACACCTGCGGGAATAGCTTGTTTTAATCCTTTATTTGATCCTTCAAAAGCATTTTGATTAGTTTTTTGATTTACTAAAGAAACATGTAAAAAATTTATCATATTAGCCGTATTATAAGGAGAAATAGAGAACTCTATTGTTGGATCTCCATCATACGGAAAAGCTGGCATGAAGGTATCAATTAAAGGAGGATAAAGAGTATTTAATACTGTTGCCATTTTATCCTCCTTTCTTTTTTATACATTTTTAACGTTTTGATCTATACCATCACCAGTAACACAATAATATTCCATAATAGTACTTCCATTTACAGGTGTTTCTATAGCACCATGAGGCCGAGCATATTTCATAAACATTGGCTGTTTAAAAAAATCTTGAATTTGAGTAAAAAAATCCGCTAAAGAATATCCAGTATTATTGTTGTTTTCGCTATTTCCTCTAAATACTTGGTCAAATCCAATATAAAGATTAATATCTTGTTTACTACCATTTATGGTTGCTATTATCTTACGCAATAAAGCCATTATCATCTTCCTCCTCTTTATTATGAGCGGAAGATGCGGCTGCCATTTCATATGCTTTTTGTTGTTCTAAAAGATAGTCTTGCAAAGCCTTATCTTTTAAAGATAATAAAATTTTAGACATAGCATCTTCCATCATTGCTGCTGAAATATTATATTGACTCATAGTTGAATCAATTCATTGTTGTAATGAATATTGTAATTCAAAACGCAATTGTAAATTATTCATATCCTTTTATCTCCTTAATTTTTTAATTAATTAGTCTGTTGAAGTGGTTGATGAAGGTATAGAAACAGTAACTTTATTGTTTGTAACGCTAAATTCTTTACTGTATGCATCAACTGTATGAGTATGACCATGAGCTGCATAAGTTGTACTACCAATTTTATTTTTAATTCAAGTGCTTCAATCGGTCTTAGTATCGCCAGTAATCAATTTTTTAACTCAATCGCCTCATCCAGTCGTAGTGTCGCCTTTAACCGCGAGTGCTACTTCTCCTGCAAATCCATTATCACCTCAAGAAATATCACTTTTACTTATTGTAAAAGTTTGATCTGATATTGCGCTAAAAACTGGTCGTTCATTTGTTAATGTTATGTTTGTTCCGTGAAGAGTAAATGTACCGTTATATTTACTAATTGAAAAAGAATTAGTAGTACCAGAAGCTGTATTTGTTACAGCAGTTCCATCTCCATGAAGTGTAGCACCCTTTATTGCGCCATCAGCAGTAATATCGCCACCAATACCGCCCGCTTTAGTTACAGTAATATTACCTTTATTTGTAGCAATATCACCCTCTTTAGTAGTAATATTACCCTTATTCGTAGTAATATTACCTTTTTTAGTAACAATATTACCTTCTTTAGTAGTAATATTACCTTTTCTAACTAATATCTGTTTACCTACAGTTAAAGTACCGCCAAAAATAACATTCTTGTTAACAGACAAACCAACACTTGGATTTTTAAGTAATCCTCCTTGAACACTTAAACCATTTGAATTATATTGAGGGGCTGTTACATAAAAATTTTCTCTGTATTGTCTTGTATCTCCAGCAGTATAATGTTCTGGATAAATACCAATTCTTGCAGTCGCCGTACGCACTTCAAATACTGGATAAGAACTTGCTGCTTTTTTAGGATTATTATTTTTAAAATCTGCGTTATTACTTAAAGCTGATGCTCAGCCATTATTAGAAGAATTTAAAATTAATTCTGCAGATGTTCCTGAATTTCCAGTAATGGAAGGGCCAGCTTTTAATAAAATTTGTGGATTAGATTCTGTATAAAGATTTCCTTCTCCAAGACTAGAAACATTAACTTCAAAATTATCTTGCATTTTTAATAAAATATTAGATTCTGCATTTAATCCAATATTAGACTGTGTCATAGACAAGCCATTATAATTATTAGTATCTATAAGAAAACCAGCAATTAATGATTGACCTTCAAGTTTATAACCCTCATCTGTAAAAAATCCAAAACGACGATTAACTTTTTCATCTTCATTAATTGTTTGAAGTTGTACATCAAAATCTGTAAATGTTTTTGCTTGTGAAATAATAGATATTCCACCACCAGTAGAATTAAATAATTGTATACCATTAGAATCGCCTATTAATTCAATTATATCATCTTCGTATCCAATACTAGTATTATTGTCATCAAAAAGTTCTGTACGATTTGTAACTATTTTTCCATAATACTTACCCGCATAAAAAGAATAATCTTTTTGAGATATAAAATTTTCTGTCGATACATATTTTACAGATTCTATTGGTTCAATACTACCTGTTATTTGAACATATTGTCTTTTTTCTGAATCTTTATATATATATCCAGGATTTAATTCTGAATATACTAAATCATTTTTATTTATATAATAAAAAACACCATTCATACCACGAACAACATTATATTCTTTTAATGAATCATCATATTTTTTCATTGATGAACCAGTTCAAAAATATAATGATGAGGTATTTAAATTATTAGCTACAAATGTATCAATAAGTTCGTTATTATCAACTCTAACAACACTTCTATATTTAGCATCAGGGTTATTGTTACTATCTTTTTCAATTGCCGTTATCTTTATAAATTTCTCCTTAATATTATCATAAAAATATTGGTCTATTGCAATTGATTTTGTCGTAATAACATAACTTTCTTCTCCAGTATCGCTTATTTCTAAATCATATGTTGGATCGTTTTCTGCAAGATATATACTATTATTTATTTTATAATATTTTATATTTTGATTAGACACTAAACAATAGTAATTAGTATTATTATTATTATTATTTATTTGATAATAAAATGGTATCGTAGTAGCTTTTTTATAATCTGTGCTATTAATTTTTACATATAAATCATTTTTATCTCAAGAATCTTTTTCAGCATAAACAGTTGTAGAATTTCCATTTTCATCAGTACCTACTGTAATAGATATATATATTTTTGGATTTGATTGCATATTAACAGTTTTATTATTAGTAGTATAAATAACAATATTTTGTCCTGCTTTTTGCTCTAATCCTATGTTAGTTTTAAAATTACCAGCAGACATTAAAGATGATTCATAATTATCGTCTTTAAAAAGATTAAAATGAGCTTTCTTTACTTGTATTTGTAGTCCATCTTTATTTTCAGAGTAATCATTATCTGCTCCTAATAATAAATATGTATCAGTTTTTTTAGAATTTTTAGGATCTTCTGCTGAACTAAAAGTTGGATTAGATGCTAATTTAATATTTTTTCCATATATACCAATAGGTCGAGTATATTCATTATTATTACCTAAACCACCTGTTATAAATAAAGTAGAATCTCCTCCACTATTTGGATTTATTCCATCATTAGAAACGAATAACTGCCCAATAGTATTAGATCCTATTTTTATTTTTAATCCTGTATGAGTTGGAAAATCCATTGGAATAGGAGGTGTTACATTTAAATTTTTTGCAAAGTCGTCGAAAGCTCTAAAAGTATTTACTGAAAATTGAGTCGTATAAACTGAATCTTCATTTTCACCAATATTTACAATACTACTAACAGTATTGGCAACAAATTCTCCTTTACCATTAATACCAGCTAAATAAGTTCTAGAACCTTCTTCATAAATCGTTCTAGTTGTAATTTCTCCATTTGAATTACGACTAGATTGAGTTCAATTAGTACCGTTATGTCTAAAAATTGTAAATAAAGTAGGAGTCTTAGGATCTAGTTGAATTTCTAATGAATCTTCTGGACGTAAATATATACCTAAATCATCCGGAGCTATATCTGTTTCTAATAATTGCCGACCTTTAATAGAAATATAGGGATCTGTTCCAGAATGCAATAAAATTCCAGAATCTTTATAATCTATATCTTTTTCATGATGACCGCTATAAGGATCTGAACCAATTTGAGTTATTTTTCCTGTTCTAATTTCTGGAACATAATCATTAGAATAACGAGGTCCAATCTCACCACTCTGAGTATAATAAAGACTTCGATGCCCTAATCTTCATCCACCTATTTTACTTACTCCACCTGGTCTTAATTCTATTCTACCTTCATTGTAATCATCATTTTTTAATCCTATATAATTACCTTTTTCATCTGTTTGAATAGAATTGCCATTAGGTAATCCAAAATCTGCATTGCCAGTTTTAGCATCTAAGAAAATAGATTGGATACCATAAGAATATCCAAATAAACCTATTTGATTTTCTTCAGAAGAACTGCCAGTATAAGTATTAGTTTTACCCATTAAAATACCGGTAAAACGATTATTAGAATCTTTTTCTCCCGCACCTACTTGCGGAGCAAGTATTGCACCACGTTCATCATCAATACTAATACTATTACCATCTCATGCATTCACAGAATCTAAACCAAAAGTATTTAATGTCATATTAATAGGAGCATATACAGTTGCATATAATTTTATTTCTTCATCTGAATCAGGAATATAAATTTTTGCTTCTATTCGATTATTTGTTACAGATCCATCATATACATCATTAGGTAAAACATAGATCATAGCTTCATTTGTATCATCATTTAAAATTTGAATATTAGCATCAATAATCGCTTCTTCATATGGAGAATAAACAGATTTAAAATAAGCTTCAGGAGTTAATGCAACATTTGCTTTTGTATAAATTGTCTTGTAAAAATAATCTTGTTCTCCTATTTCAGATTTTTCAAGAGCTACATATCCATATTCATTATCTTGTTCATTAACAATAACATATTTATATAAATTATATAGTTCATTCTCTTTTTCTGACTCTGTAGTTAATTGATAACGCGATTCTTCTCAAATTGGTAAAGGATAATATTTTTCAATAAGTTGAGATTCACCTTGTTCATTTTCTACTTGTGTAGTAATTTTATAAAAATAATTTTTATAAACAGCTTGAGAATCTCATCATTCATTCACATTTTTAGAAAATCATCAACATTCGTTTAAAGGTTTATCTTCACGTTCTTTATCTCTAATATCATTTTCTGTAAGGTCCGTTCTATGAGGAAGTTCTTCTTCAATAAATTTATTAATAGCTTCTTTTTGTAAAATCCGTAATCTTTCTTCTTTGAATTTAGCTAATAATAATTCATTTTGAGATTGAACCTTTGCTATATAATTGTCATATAGTCCAGTTCCTCCAGTTATTACTTTATTACCTTCTTCATCAAGTATTTCATTACCTTGTTCATCAACAGCTAAAGTACAATATAACTTTAAATTTTCATCTTTTTCTTTTTCATATACTTGTCTACGCTGCTCTTCTTCTTTTTCTAATGTACTTTTTCTTTGAGATATTAATTTAGAAAAAGTATTCTTAGTATTTTTTTCTAATCCAAGAGTAAAACTAGGTTCTAATTCAAAACATTCTTGAATAATATTAGAATTATTTGATTTATTTACATCTAATCCTCCACGAGCTTCCCAATAGATGATAGAATTTTCAGGAAGGTTCGTTAATTTTAACCCTTGATTATGATTAAAAATAGGATTGCGGCCGTCCGCATTATAAACAACATCGTTTAAATATGTTTTTTTATCAATTGCAATACGTTGCATTGGTAATAATTCATTGACTAAAGTTGAATTATTTTCATATTCAATAATAGGTAAACTAAAGAAACTGTAGTAAGTTTGTTCTGATTCTTCTTCTGTAATAGCATCTTTATTTTTTATTAAAATTTCTGATCTAATGTTCTGAAGTAATAAACTTCTAGTATCATTATGATAATTAGGATTTCATTTAATTTCATTAGCAGTTATTTCAAAATATTTGCCCAGTTCATTTCCTCTTGAGTTTCCTGCTAAAATTCATCTTGGGTATCCCGAGGCAAAATTTACTGAATCAATTTCTTCACCTTTTTGATAAACATGAGCTTTTAATACAGAATTTTTATTTTCAGCATTTGTAACAATTGTTTGTTTATTTTTTAGTACATCAATATCACCATCTGAATCTGCAACATTAAACATTGCTTGAGTTTCAGTTGTATTTTCATCTATTGGAACATTTTTTTGTACATATAATGTTAGTGGTTGTTCATGAAGAACAAAATATTTATCATTTCCATTATAACTAATTTTAGAAATCATATCTGTACCATTAGTACCATTACCACCTATTTTATTAAAATAAAAATTAGTATCAGCATAAAGATCTATATCGTTAAAATTAGCATGGCAAGTAATTTGATTATTTTGCGCATCAGGATTATATAATTTTTCAATATCAAAAGTGCAATCTGGTCCTTTTAATAATTGCTCTTGTTGTGTTGCGGGATTTAATACTAGTCCATCTGGAGGAATAATTAAAGAATTTTCTAAATTAAAAATTCATTCAAAATTAATATTTGAACTAGAAACAGAAAAAGATAATCCGGTTGGGCCTAAAATTTTTGCATGTAAAGGTTTAATTTCTAAAGGATCTTTTGTTTTAGTAAGAGTTGGAGCATTTCCATATTCATCATATTGAAATACCTGATCTCCATTTTCAATTATAATTCTATAATTTGAAGAAGCTCCCATTTTTAAATTTGTAATTTCAATAGAATCTGTACCGATATCATAATAATTAGCAGTAGTTTCTGAAATAAAGATTTTTTGAACTGTACACTCAACAGTAAAACCTGAGCTAGATAAAGAAACAGGGTATTGAATTCTTGTTGCTCTATTAGGAATCTTTGTTTCAACTAATTCATTTGTAGTTCTATCCAAATATCACATTTTAATTTTAGAAACAATATTATCTTTTAAAATATTAGAAGTGTTTTTTGAAAAAGCATCTTCTAAAAATAAAACAGATGAATTAGCACTATCTGCTATGCTTCATTGATATTTATATAATGGAGTTTCTATACTATCATTATATCCATATTCTTGATAATTGTCTAAGTTTTCATTATCTTCAACAGAAAGAGAGTTCTCTTGAATTAAACAACTAATTGTAGGGCTTCCTTCTGAAAAAGTAAATTCAGTGCCTAAATCAGATTCTAATTTTATTTTTGTTGAAACTGCATTATTATAAACAGTAAATGTTGTTGATAAAGTAACTGTTTCATCAGAAGTTTTATATAAAGCTATACATTTATATAAATTTTTGTATGCTCAATTTTCATTACCGGTAGTTTGAAAAATAAATCTACTAGTATTTTTTAATCGTTTCCATCCTATTCCCGCATAATGATAATAATCTGGATGACTAGCATTAATTACTTGTGAACTTTGTTTTAATCAAATATATTCAACATTTGCATTAGAAGTTAATTCTTCTATTTGATTTCTATAAACGTGAGCATTAAATGTAACTTTATCATCTGCAGATAAACTAGATAAAACTCCAGTACTATTCTCTGCACATTCAACCTTTAAAGAAAAATTGTTAGATTCCGCATCAGATTCTTTCAATAAAAATAATTGAATGTTTTGACAAAATATATCATATCCAGTTCCTTCATCTTTAGGAGCGTCACTAGGTGGCCATAATTGTTCTTGTTCTGCATCTTGATTAAATCCATCTTTAAAAAATAAAATATTTTTTATATATTTAAAACGAGAAAATTCTAATTTTTGAGATGGAATTATATATTGACTATTTCAATTCTTAAATGCTAAAGGATTACCCATCATTGAATCTGAAGTTAAATAAATAATTTCATCAATATCTGATAAATCTCCAATAGAGGTAGATTTTCAATTATTATAATAAGTTTTAATTTCTTCTAAGTTTGCAGGTAATTTTTTTAAATCAGCTAATAAATTTAAATATGCAGCAACTAGATTGTCTGTTGCAATAGATTGAGAAGAAGAATTATTAACACAGAAAGTCTGATAAATTGTTTGAATATATTGAGAATAACAATCAAATAATCCTAATCCATCTTGTTGTCAATAGGAAACAGATTCATCATTAGCATCACTACTATTAAAAAATAACTGTAATCTTTGATCTCATTCTTTTAAAGATATATTATCTATATCAGTTTCACTTATTCCAACTCATCCTGTTGATGGAATTGTAGTATTTGTTTTTACATCAATAGTAAAAGCAGCATTTTCTTTTGTAGAAGTAATTTTTTTAGCATTTCCAATAATAATTTTACCAAGATTATCTAAAACTTCTCCTTGAGTTTGACCATATCCTGCATTTGGATTACTAAAAGTTAAAGTTAATGCTAATCCATATCTACCTCCGGCAGATCGTTGCTGAATAATATCTAAATTTGTGCGGAAATCTGCTCTAAATAATATATTTGTAGCTTCTTCTTTATAAATATTAAATAAATCTTGAGATATGTCAAGATGATTATTAGAATTATCATCTACATTATATAAGAAGCGAGCTCTATGTAAAATAGAATTACTATCTTCATCTTCTTCATCTAAACTATGATAAGAACGTAGTCCAAATATGGAATCTTCATCAATTAAATTTGGACCTAATTTTACATATTTATTAATTTCTGATGATACAGAAGTACTTTCAGCTGTCATAGAAGACATTGAACTTGCTTTTCCAATAATAAATTTTTCTTTAGAAAAATCACTTTGTGGGACTGTAACATAAACAGCTGTATTTCGCGCATAAGTTTCAGAAGAATCTCTTGCAGTTGCTACGAAAGTACCACCTTCATATTTTACTTGATATAAAGGATAACCACCAGACATTCCAATATTTTTATCTATAATTGCGGTAATTGTTTTATCTAATTTTAAACCGTTTATGCGCCGTTGGACAACTGTGTCAATAGCTTCCAACACGGAACGTTGATAGTTCTGTTGCGCTCCAATATCGTTACCCATACTGCGCTCCTTATCTCTAATAAAAAAACGGGAGAGTTAAAAGATATAACTCTCCCGCATAATTTCCTTATATCTCACTCTTTTTAAAATAAAAAGTTAGACAAAGTTTTTATTCGTTTTCGCCCTAGATAGTACGATTAGCATATTGATATGCTTTATCAGAAAGATTTAATAAAGCTGCACGAATATCTTCTGCATCAGTAGCATTAGGGAAGGATGCTTGAATTTCAACTCGTTGTTCCGTTACTGGATTATAAGACGAATTAAAATTGTTTTTAAACATTCTATTCATAGTAGATAATCCTGATATTGTATTTTGAGTCATATCTCGCATTAATGTAATTGCCGCAAGAATATTTTCTGTATCAGTAGCATTTAACACTAATTCTTTTTGATGTAATACAGCTAATTTACCATTTTTACTTAAATTAGTTTCTTCGCCACCTCATTGTCCAGTATATCCACCTGTATCATAAGTAATGGCTTGTCTTAACATATCTTCATTTAAGTGCCATCTCTCTGTTTTTTTAGTATCGCTCTTATTTGCTAAACCAGTTCCAGTTTCTTTAGTAGCTTCTTTACTCGCTTCATAAAAACCAATATTATATTTTGCTAATTTACTCGTATCTCCATATCCTTTGGTATGATGTTCATTAACATGAGAAATTTTAACTTGAGTATCTTTACTTAATCTAAAACCGTTATTTCCATTAGCGTCATATTGATCACCATCTCTATGATATGAAACCCACGTTCCTTTTTTAAGAGTTACTACTTGACCCACTTCAAATTTTTTGCTACCATTCATTAAATCTATGCTATCTTGATAATAACTTTCTTTTGCATTTTTATCTTTAATTGTTTCATTAGCTTTATTTAAAGCTTTTCCTAAAAGAGATGTTGTTTGTTGACTAGCTTCTAATTGTTCTCTATATTGTTTTAATTTATCTAAAGCTTGTTGTAATTCACTGTTATCTGCACCTAATGCTGCAAAAAGATTGTTTGTAGCTGCAGCCAAATCTTTTGTTGCATTTGCTGCTTCGCCCATTGAATCTGTTATATTATCTGCACCAGAACCAATTTTTGTTAATGCTCCGCCAGGTCCAACCATTTTATCTTCTAAATCTTCTACTTGATTTCCCATTTCTAAATCTGCTTTAGTTACAGCTTCAACTATATTTGGTAAAATTTGATCTCCAATTAAATTAGCCATATCCATTCAATCTTGACCAGTCTTATCTTTAACTTCACCATTTTTATCATATAGAGCATCTAACATACCAAGTGCAGCTGTTGTAGTATCCTCACTACCATTTTTAACTAGTCAATTAAGAACATCGTACATACCAGCAGAAGTATCAGCAAAATCTTCAGCAAGAGCTTTAAAAGTATCATTATATTCAGATTCAAGATTAGCTAAAGCTATACCACGTGCAGTCGCATCATCTTTATATTTATTTCAAATAGCCGCTCGTTTTTCAACATAATTTTGTAAAAGACTAATTGCTCGATCATTATTGGCAACAGTTTCTTGTTTTGTCATTTCATATGCATCATATTCAGAATCAGCTAAATCTTGTTGAGCTTCTTTAACATCTCCCTGATCTGCAGTATAAACATAACGATAATTACCCTGAGTATCACGACGTAATTGCATTTTATTTTTATTACGCTGAGCATCTTCAAGAGCCATCTGTTTTTGAAGAATTTCTAATTTAGCATTTGCAAGTTTAACATCATATTCTGTAACAGTATTTTGTTTTTGTAATAAATCAAGTTGTTCTTGCATTTGTTGACGAATTCGATTTTGAGTTTGCGCAGATGAACCTTGAGCATTATCCAAAAGATCAAGATATTTACTTCTTAGCTTATCAATTTCATAAGCTTTTTCAACATCATCTTTATATCTATCCATATAATCTTTTTGAAGTTCTCAGTTGTCAGTAAGCTCATCAATATCATTTGAACCAAAAAGATCTTTATAAATATGTTGAGAACTAGCTTCAACAGCATTTTCAAATTTTTCAACTCAAAGTTCTGCAAGGTCTTGCGCAGCATCTAACATAGCATCTTCCGCGTCGTCCATGCGGTCTTGCATTTCTTCAATTAATTTTTTATCGCCAACTTTTAATGCTTCTTCATAAGCTTTTTGTCAATATTCATATGCGGCAGTCATTTGATTTAATTGATTCTGCATAATATCGCCTTGACGAGAATAGAATTGATCTAATTGATCATAACTATCTTCACCGTAATATAAAGTATAAGTATCACTTATACGTTCCATTTTTTCAGATAATCTATCAAATTGATTTAACTGACGTTCAATTGCTTCACCTGCATCATTATAAATATCTAAAATATTATCACGAGTCTCTTGAACAAGCTGACGATAATTTTTAAATTCATCTAATAACAAATCATATATATCTTTAAAATTTTCAAATAAACTTGCTTCATCCATACCAAAAAGATTTGCCGCAGCTTTTGGATTATCCATTCACTCTTGTAATTGAGTTAAATCTTGTGTAAGAATGCCTAAATATCCATTTTGTAATCCATCTTCTGAAATATTAGCTTTACGATTTTCAAAAAATTTGATAGCTCCTTCAAGAGCATTTCTTGTATCTGGATCTTTTTCAGTTTTTAAAGCTTCTTGTTTTTGATTAATTAAATTGTCATAAAAAGTAGTAGCGTCTTTTGCTGTAATATTATAAATATCATCTAATTGACTCATATTTTCAATTAAATCTCCATAAGGAGTATCATCAATTGAAAAACTATTCATAAAAGAATCAGAGTCAAAATCTCTAAACAATTTCTTTAATTCCGCTCCTGATTCTAATGCTTCTTTTAATCCATCTCGTGCTTCAGTATAAAGTTTAAATTGTTCAATTCTAAGATCTTGAATATTAAAAGTTGCGTCTTGAATTTCATTATTTATCTTTTTTAATTCAGCTTCAATTTCATCTGAACGTTTTCCACCTTCAAGAAGACTCTTACTTAATTTATCAAATTTATCTATATATTCACCAATGTTTTTTGCTAATTCTTCTTTGCCAGCTTTTGCTGCAGCTTTTTGTTTATCTACCATTGCATTATAAGTTTTATCAACTGCAGCTGAAACTTCTTCATAATTTGTAATAATACCATCTGTGTTACGTTTAAAATCTGGAATCTTCATATCGACGCCAGCTTTTTTAGCAACTCTTTCAGCAGCTTTATCATCCTTTTTTATTTGATTTCGAACATCTCGTCTTTCTTGATTCTTTAAAATATCTCTTTTTTCTTTTAAAATTCTTAATTCTTTTTCAAGTAATCTAATTTGTTTATTTTGATTACCACGAGCTTTGTCACCAATTAATTTATCTTGCTTATCTTGTATTCCTTTTAAAACTTCATCTGTTTTTTCTAAAAGACTATCTACTTTTTCATAATAATCTTTTTCATGTTCTCTCTTATCTTTAGTAGAGATTTCTTTCTTTTTTCCTCCGCCATTTTTTTTGTTTCCGCCACCTTTATTGTGAGCAAGAATTTGATTGCGGCCAACATAGTAATTGTGATTTCCAGAAACTTCAAAATTATAAACAGTTTGTTGTTCTATATTAATTTCAATTTTTCAAATTACATGCCAAGTACCATTGGCAAATAAAACTCAATCTCCAACTTTAAGATTTTCAGCTGCAATCCATTGCGGAACACCAGTTAAAATATTTTTAGTGATAAAAAATCTGTGAATACCTGTTACTCTTAATTGTTCATTTTGAATGTATAAAGTATAAATAGGTTCTTTTGTATCATGAATCATAGTTTGAACTACAGAACTATATTCATTATTTCCGGTTTGTTCATTATAAGAAAGAACAATATCATTAGGTTGAATTGTTTCAATAGCTTTAAATCCAAGAGAAGTAGAAACTTGAGTTCCAGCTACAAAACAAGATTTCCCACCTTTATTATGCGCAAGAATTTGATTGCGGCCGACATAATAATTATGATTATGAGATACCTCAAAATTATATACTGTATGATGTTCAATATTAACATCAATTTTGTGAATAACATGTCAACTACCATCAGCAAACATTACTCAATTACCAACTTTAAGATCTGCTGCATGTACTCATTGAGGAATTCCGCAAGTGATTTTATTTGTTACTAAGAAACGGTGAACACCAGTAACTCTTAATTGTTCATCTTTAATATGAAGAGTATATATAGATTCAGTGGTATCATGAATCATAGTTTGAATAACTTCACTATATTCATTAACTTTAATTCTTTCATTATAAGAAAGGACTATATCACCTTTTTGAATTTCTTCAATAGGTTTAAATCCAGTTAAAGTAGTAACTAAAGTGCCTGCTATAAAGCAAGATTTTCCTTTACTTCCAGTACCATTATTAGTATTATTTCCAGTATAAGAAGGAAAATTATTTCCTCCAACAGTATTTCCAGAAGGAGAAGTAGGCATTTTATTTAAACTAGTAATTTTTGGTACAGCTGTATTTATAGGAATATCCATATCAGGAACTTCAATTCCTCCAATTTTTGCTCCTAAAACTTCAATAGGAATTGAAGTTCCAGGAATACTAATAAAATTACCAGGAGGTCCAGGTTGCATTTCTATTTGTGGATCTGTCTCAACAGAATTTAACATCGCATTTAAATCTTGAGCAGTTAGTGTTCCTTTTGCTAATAAATCATTGAGTGTAGCTATAGCTTGTTCATCATGGATTGTAGTAGTTGCTTCGACTTCCATGTGAGCTCATTCATCAAGTTTTGTATTTAAATAATCTAAATCTTCTTTTGCTAAATCCGCATTAAGATTTAATAATATTTCTTGTGCCGCAGCTGCTCTTAAATCATCTAAAGAAGAAATATCTCCATTCGCAAGAGCCTCAATTTCTTCTAAATGTTCTTGAACAAAATCTGCTGATATATATTGTTGTTCAACATTTAAAATATCACCTAAACTACTTTGAACCTCTCCTAATGCTTCTGCATATTCTAAAGTTCCTCTTTTAGAGTCATCTTTTAAAATTTCACCATTCTTTTTTCAGCCTTCTGATAAAGAATCCAATCCTTTTTGAGTTTGCATTACCATATCAGCTAAATCATCAACACTATCTTTATATCCTTCTGCGGCTTTCTTAGCTTTATCAGTTCTTTTTACATTTTCTTGTAATTCTTTAGATTGTTTCTTTGTTAATCCAGTAACTTTTTCACCGGCTTTTGCTTGTTCAATTTGTTTATCAGTATATTCTTCTAAACTTTTTGCAGCCTGTTCATATTCTTCATTTAATTCTTTTTGTGTATTTTTTACAATGTCTGAATCTTGAGCCATAGATCTCATTGCATTTTGAGTAGAATCAGAAATTTTATATTTTTCTGATAATAAATTTTCTCTTTGAGTAGTATCTGCACTGTCACTATAATCTTCTCTCATTACATTGTCTTTTGCAGATTGCATTAATGTACCAATAATTTGATCAATAGGCTGAGATCAATCAATACCTTCATATAAGGCTATTTTTTCATCCTCTGTTAATTCTGAATTTTCTACAGCTGATATAGCAGTATCTACCATAGCTTGAGTATAATAATCTTGTCCTGCAGATGGCAAAGAAACTTGTTGATTTGAAGAATTTATTCCTTTAATATTATAATCTTTAAAAAATTGATCATTATTTTCGCCCATTAGTTTTTCTTCAGATAAGGCTTTAAAATGACCTTGTGCTAAAACAACTTTTTGAGCATTATCTTCCACAGATTTTAAAGCTAAAGCATATTCTTCTGCTTTTGATATTGATTCATTAAAATATGCTGCCGTATTACTATCTTGTTTAAAAACACTTAATAATGCTTCGGCATCAGTTCCTGCTTCTTTCAATTTTTCTTTAAAAGAATCTAACTGTATTCCATTATTAAATTTAGTCATATAAGTTTCATCTGCAGTTTTTATATCATCTAAAGATAAAAATTCACTAAAATTTTGTTTAGCTTTTTCTAATTGATTATTTAAATCAATATAAAATTGATTATTAGGATCGCTTTGTAGCTGTCCTTTTACTGTTTCTTGTTTTTCTTTTAATAAATCTAAAGCTTTATGTGCTTTCCCAATAGCTTGTTCAACAGAGTCAGCTTCTTTTGGCATTAATTGAGCTTCTGTCAATCAATCTCTAATTTGAGCTGTGGATTCTGTTACTCCAGATCCAGTTAACATTTGAGATGTTACAGAAAAAACAGAATCACGATAAGCTTTTTGATAATCTTGCTGTGCAGATCCATTAAATAATAATTCTCCATTTAATGACTTTCCATATTCACCTTGGAGTAACATATCTGCATTATCAATAGCTTTTTGAGCAGCTTCTTGTTCAGCATTATGAACGGCTTCAGCTAAAAGATCAAATCGACCTGATGCAGCAAAAGCCTTTGCTCCTATTATGTCTAAACTTTCCCCTAAATCATTGCTGGTATCAATAAATTCTTGAGAGATTTCTCCAGTTTCTTGATAAACTTTATATAAACGTTCTCAATTTTTTGCAGTAGTAGAAACATTTTCGCTATTTGTCTTAGCTTCTTCTAAAGCTTCTTTTTCTGTAGCCATAGCATTTTGAACTTTTTGCTGATATGCTCCTCATGCGGCAGATGCAATAGCCAATCCTGCAGCTATAGCTGCAAAAGCTAAACTACCTATTAGACTTAGTTGAGCTTGTCTTAAATCCGCAGTAGCCGCAGCTGCATCTTTTTGCGCTTTATTCATCTCTTCTGTAGCTTGAGCAACTTCATGCATTCCATTTGAAGCTTTTTTAGCGAATCCTGCTGCTCCTCGTTGCGTATTATGTAAAGTTGTTGAAAGCGCTTTAAAACCACTTTGAGCTTTACTATTTCCTTTATCTATTTTTTCTTGAGCTTGAGCTATTTCATTCTGAGCACTTGCTATAGCATCTTTTGCTTGTTGAATATTTGAAGTGCTATCTTTAAAAGAAGGTATCTTTAATATTTCAGTTATTTTTTTTCAACTAGTATATAACATTGGTAAAGATGCTGTTAAATTGGCTATTGTTTGTTGTATCTTTTCTCCAGTTGAAATATCTGTTTTTTGTCAAAGACTTCCTAAATTTTGAAAAGATTGTCAAGCAAAACTTAATTGACCAATATTTGCTATCATATCGACAACATCTTTAATATTAAGTTGTTTTTCAGCGGCCTTTAAATAGCTTGCTCCAAGTTTATTACTACCTTCAGCAGCTCCTTCTGTATTTTTAGCTTTAAAAGCCAATTCTTCTAATTTTTTAATAAAATTTTCAATTTCTTGAGTACTTAATTCTTTATTAGATAATTTATCTAAAAATTCAATAACACGACCAGTTTCGCCTTCAAACTGTTTAATTGTTGTAGTAATTTCTTCTATAGAAGCATTACCTAAATCAAAAGACTCACCCAAGTCTTTAAAAACATTATTTAATCTATTATATAAACTAGGCTCCATATAGTTCTTTAAAACTTGTAAAGATTCAGACATCATTTGAAGAGAATTTGAAAAATCTTTGTCTTCATCTTCTGATTTATTTAATTCTGACTGATATTCTTGTAATCCCTGATTAAATTTTAAAAGTTCTTCTTTTGTTGTCTGAATTGCATCTTTAGTATCTCCTAATCCACCTTTTAATTTTTCTATTGCTACTGCAGCATTTATTCCACCAGCATCGTCTAAAAATGGACTAGCATATTTATCGTTAAAAACAGATCCTAAAACGGTTCCAACACTTTCTAATTGAGTTTTTAATTCTCCTTGCGCTTGAGTTGCTGCATTAGCATTTTGAACCATTTCTTTAAGAATTTGATTGGCTTGCTCTCATTGTTCAGAACTTAAATTCGGAGCTAATTCATTAATACGTTGAGCATAATTAATTATAGATTGAGTATTTTGATTACTTTCATCTGGATTAGCAACTTTTAATTGCTCTAATAAAGCACCTCTATTTTGAGAGTTTTCAATACGTTGTTGCTGTACCGCTTTATTCAGTGCAGCATTATTAATTTGTTCTGCAATATTGTTACTAAATAAACGAGTAAAAGCCGAAGCCAATCCCAATATAATAGTGGGACCACCACCTACAGATTTAAATAAAGTATCTACTGCATCTGCCAATTTGGTTAAAGCATCAATAAGAGGATAAACCATATCTGTAGTAAATACATCATTAAATAATCCTTCAAGTGTTGTATTTAATTTTTGAGTACGTCCAGCTAAAGACTCTGCATACTCTTGATTCATTTGATCAAGAGTACCAGTAGCTGCACTTCCAGTCGCTCCAACATATTCTTCATACATATCACGATTATCCATCAATGCTACAAAACGGTTAACTTGATATTTACCTGCTAAAGCTTGTGCAGATGCAATTTTTGCAGTATCATCAAGATCAGCTCATACATCCATGAGATCTTCCATAATCTCATCCATTGTACGAATATTACCAAATTGATCTAATACTTTAACTCCAATTGAATCTAATTTTTCAGTTACTTTTCCTAAATCAATTCCATCTTCGTCTTTTCCTCCACCAGAAATATCAGAAAAACGAGCATAAAGAGTTTTAAGACCATTACCAATTTGTTCAGGTGCTTCTCGCGTTACAGATTCAATAGTAGCAATTTGTGCTGCTAATGTTTCGCCACTAACGCCGACGGCATTTGCCATTGAAGCAGCTCGTTGTGATGCTTTTGCAAGTTCACTTACATCAGCCGCAGATACATTAGCAATTAATGCTCAGTTATCCATTTGCTGAGTTAATTCTTCAATACTATCTCCAAGGCCATAAGCATTCATATATGCTGTAATTTGATCTGAAGTAGTAGCAGTATCTTGCTGAGATGCGTTTGCTAATTTTGCAGACAGGGTGGCTAGCTCTTGTGATTGACTAAGATCATAACCTTGTTGTGCAAATACTAATGATGCATTAGTCATACCTGTAGTAGACATACTTAATGCTTTTGCGGCTTCATTCGCAGATTTTGCATATTCATTCATTGAATCACGATTATAATCAGTAACAAGCATAATTTGTGTCAATGAATCATCAAGTTCTTTTACATAATCTACAGAATTATGAATTGCATTCATAAATTGACTAAAGAAACTTGAAACAAGTCCTCATCTAAATGTATTACTAAAAGTAGTAAATAATTTATCTATTTGAGAATTAGATCTTTGAATACCAGTATCTAATTGTCCTAATTGTCCAATTAAATTATTAAATGCAATTTGACCTTCAGATCCTGCTTGAGTAAAAGCATCTTTTAATCCTTGCATCGTAACGCCAGATTCTTTTAACTCAGTTTTAAAAGTTGATAAATCCAACACTCCAAGAGAAGGATTAAATGCTTTTGTTAAAGCATCTCCTAAACGTTGAATTTGTTCTCGAGCTTCTGAAAAACTTCCATCTAAAAGTTTTTCATTTCCCATTTTTTGTAAAGTTAATTCAACTTGTTGTAGTTCAGTTTTTAATTTTTGTAATCCAGAACTATCTAATTTAGTTGAAATATTATATTCAATAGTATTGGAATATTTCAAAGTATTTCACCTTCCTCTCGGAATGTCCTTATATCTCTATGATAGACTTTTAGTCTATAACAATATCTACTATTAAATGGAAAATTCTTTATTTTTCTAATAAAAAAAGAGCCTTACGATTTCATTCGTAAGGCTCAAATAATATTAAACATTAAATAAACTGTCTAATACTTTTTCAGAATCTACTGGATTTTCTACTCGCTGAGGTTGACGATCCATACCCCATTCTTTTGCAATTTTTAATGTCTCTTTAATTTCATCATTTTTAGTTAAATCATTCATTTGACCGGCCATATTCTGAAGAACTTCAGAACTGAAAATCTCAGCTTTATTTAATACCCCTCCAATAGAGAGAAGATATTTTTCATAATCTGCAAAATACTGAGCGGCAACCTTGCCAATGTAATCGACGGTGGCTGTATGATTTTTAACCAAATTCTGAATATACCCCATTTCTAAGAAATGATCAAATGCAGTAAGAGGGTTCTCCGCAACCATAGGACCATCAATATCATCTAAATCTTCAATTAGTAAAAGAACTTCGTGACAAACTAATGCACGTTCAAATACAAATTGATTTAAAAATCCATTGTCTTCTGCTTCCTCAAGACAAGAATTAATCATATCATAGATCTCTTGGGAAGTAAGAGGACAATTTAATACTTCTTCAATATTAATCATATTCAACTCCTTTTATCTCATATATTTTTACTATTATAGTATAACATAATTTTTATTTTTTGTCAAGATTATTTGTTTTTAAAAGAAATCTTTAAAATTTAACGAAATAGAAACTTTTGTATCACATATAGCTGTATATACTTTATTATATGCACTAGAAGATCGTTGTTTAGAACTTTCTCAGTCAGGATAATAAGGCGGTGATACAAAAGATCGTGCATTAATTTCTCCATAATTTCGCATACGAGATCCTTTATCGTTAGAATTTTCTCTAGCACTAATTCAACTATTTTTTATTCCCATACTATTAAATTCTGTTCCTGAATTATAAGCTGATATTAATTTCGTAAAGATCTCATCTACAGAAATTATTTGAACATCTCCCTCATATCTATTTCTTATGACATAATAATCTAATCCGCGTCCTAATTCTGAAGCTCCTTTTGCAGCAATTGTATCTGCTGCACATAAAACTTGCATTTGTCTTTTAATATTAGCTCACACATTATCAATTTGTCAAGCGTTAACTCTTGTAGTAACATCTCTAAAACGAGAGAAGGATACAAAAGCTTGTTGTAAATGCGTATCAGCTAAACCTCCTGCAGTATTAACTAAAAATTTTCAATCAAAATATCCACCAATATTTAATTGTTTATAAGTTTTTTCAGAAGTAATTCCAATAGATGAAATATCTTTATAATTTTTTGCTTGAAAAGAAGTTATATCTATAGTGCCTGTCGCGCTATTTCTACTAATCATTACGTTATCGGCTTTGCTATCTGATCCAAGTGAAGCAAAAGTTTGTTCTATTTTTTGTCTTGCAGCTTCCATTTGATGATCTGGCAATGATTTCGCTGTGACATTATTACTTGATACATGACCAACAGCCATCATAACTGAAGTAGCCTTATCTAAGACTTGTCCTGTTGCCGATAATCAAGCTATTGGTAGAGCGATTTCAAAGAGAGATCCTGATAAACTGTTTAATGCAACAGTACCTGCCGCAGTAATATCATCATTATCTTTGTCACCTGCAGATCCATTATTTATTGAATTCATCAAAGCTTCAATTTTTTTCGCATAAGAAACAGCTTTTTCTATTGACCCTGCTGCTAATCCTCCTAAAGCTGCTCCTTGTACTAAAATAATATCTATATCTGCAAGTAGTCTATTCATTTCATTTTTAGCTATTTCTAAATCATGAAGTTCATTTAATGCTTCTTCCAACATTTTTTGAGCTGCATCATAATCATCTAAGACTTGCATAATAGGTGTATTATTCAATGCCATCTTAAAATCTTCTGGTTTATAACCATATAATTTTTTAATATCTTGCTCAAAACCAGCTTTTTGACTTCGAAGAGCTCCTCTAGTCCTTGTTAATCGATCTGCACCTACCCGTTTAATATCTGCTTTGGCTGAATTTATAATACTATAAGGATTAATTTTTTCAACATCTAAATAATTTCCATAAAAAAGATATAAATATTTTTCCATCATAATTTTTACCCCCTAGAATCTCTAATAAAAAAGAGGGGTACCCGCAAGGGTACCCCTAAATTGGAGACTATAAGGGTCTCCCGCATTAATTAAATTAAGGATTAGATACTGGAAGCTGATCAAAGATAGACTTATCATATAAGCTATCAAAATACTTATCATGATCAGCAGTACGATCTGTTAAGCTATCAGCACCAGAACCATCACCGTGGCCAACAACCTGCTTATTAGCATAGTTGTGCTTAGCTTCAGAAGGATCAATAATTTGAAGAGCAGCCATTACTTTCTTACGCTTATTAAATTTAGTATAAGCGGGGAAAGCATCAATGGTAAAGGTGAAGGTTGAAGGATCACCAGAATTAGCCATTGTAAAGGTGAAGTTAGACTGAATCTTGCCACGAGGAATAATAAACTGAGCAGGTAGATCCTGGCCAGTGGCTTCCTCACGGAAGAGAGTGTCAGCTTCAATGTAATAATAACCAGCGAAATTCTCAGCATCAATTTGAATTTCCTGAGCACCAGCACCGTGAACAGTATAGCAATCAATACGAACGGTATCACCGGCTTTAATTCCGCCAGCTGTGCTTGTAGCAGGATCTAACTCTTGAGTACTCTCATGATCATCAGTATGAGCACTTTCATCATAATCATTTAATGGAGAAGTAAGCTTGAAATAAAGATCTGCATTCGGAGCTACTTTAATAACACCACGAGTGCTAATTTGATTAGTAGTAAGACCATTTTGTAATTTATTATCTGTAAAGATTTCTGCTTGAGAAACCGCAGATAAGAAATATTTAGGAGCACCAGCACTATCAAGAGTAGTTGCATAGATAGGAGCTTCTTTAGAGACAACTAAAGTTGCACCGTCACGAATATCTTGTGGAAGACGTGCGTAATAATTACCAGCACCAGAGCCTTCAATAACAAGGTCGTAAATCTGATGTGTGTAAATCTTAGGATCAGTATCGCTATCAGCGTCAGCAGCGCCAACACCTTTAACAATACCAGCACCAGAAAGCATAGCAAAGCTTACAGGAGAAATAAGAGCATCTTCGACGGTGAATGTAAGAGTTTTCTCTCCGTCCCAACCAATTAGACGAGGATTACCCTTTCCGCCCTGTGCATAAACTGTAGTAGCAGCACCTTCAAGAGTACTGGTCTTAGCTGTATCAAGATAAAGAACAGGCTGACCAGCATCAAAGTGCTGATTACCAATATCTACAGAAGTTAAAGGACGAAAGACAACGTCGCAGATCTCGCGTACACCCATGCGCATAAGCGGACCTCCTTTGTCTTTAAAAACGAACAGAAAAAATTGTATACAGTCTTTTCCTTTTTTGATATAGCTAAGGGTTCGCGCTCCCTGCTAATATCTCTTGAAAAATATATTTAACACCGTCAAGGCACAGTGATAAATATTAATATAAATTACGTTGCCAATCTAGTGGAGCTTCCATTTTAGAAGTATCCATCATTGGCATAGAAGATACCCGCATATAAAAATCAGATTGTTCTTTACTAAAAAATCGTCTATAAGCATCATATAATTGAAATGGAGTATAATTAAAAAATATTCCTATATCCATTCGCATTCCAATAGACAAAGTAGAACAATAATCTGCATATATAGAATGATCACCTTCTACTGCGGCTTTCTGTGCATGAATTTTTTCACGACCTTTTTTAATTTTTTCCGCAATCTTAGAAGCCATGTCATTTGCAGGATTATAATCAGGTTCTCTTTCATTATCCCCTTGTGGAATAAATGCATCATTTAATGTAGCTTGAAGATTTTCAAAATTAAAAGGATGAATACGTCCTACTATATGTTCAGTTTCTTCATCTGAAATTAAAAAATCTATAGTATTTTCTGTAAACTTTACTTTATATTCAGGAAAAATTAAAGTAAACAAATCTAATACCATTCTTTTAATTGTTGGGTCTTCTTCTACCATGATCAATAGAAGTTGAAAATCTGATATAATATTTAATTCAGAATTGCCCTGTTTGATTTGATCTGCAAATTGTTTCATACTAACTAACATTTGAACAGCTACTAAAAAATCATCTTCTCCAAACAAAACAATATCTTTAATTTTAGGCTGAGTAACAAAAATATTCGCATCTTTAATAGGCAAAGGTTGCCCTGATAAAATTAAACCCAGCTCTTTCTTATCTCCTTTTATCGCCATGTTTTATCACCTTACCAAGCACCGCCACCAAGATCTTGCGGAGCAGGTAATTCAGGATCAACGGTAGTGCTATCATCACCACGACCATGAGTCGCAATATAACGAAGAACAATACCACCAAGATATTCGTTCATTACGATTTCACTAGCACCCATAAATTGAAGAGTTCCAATACCAGAAAGTTTTGTTTCATTTAACATACCATCAATGTATCCCGCAATCTGATATGGACGTAATTTATAATCATCTAATTCCCAATAGTCAAGATGACAAATAATAGAAAATGTAATTGTACAATCTCTATAGTGCGGATTTCCAGTTGGAATAAAGTCATCAAACTCTAAAAGAATATACGCTTTCACTTCTTCATGTTCTCCAAATTCTAATTTAGGAACATTTTTAAGATACTGTTTATCTTTTAAATCTTGAAGATTCATATTATCAATAATTTCTTGATACTGAATTTGTTCTTCATCAAGACAATCCGCAGTATTAATTACTAAAAGTTTCTTCAATTTATCACTATAAGGGCGACTCTCAACAAAGAGTCGCCGCCAAATAGTTTCTTGATCGGTTTCACAGGAAAGGAAAGTTGATTTAAAATTTTTAGCCAACAAGGCCGAGGCTTTTCTCATTTTTATCTCCTGTAAATGATCCAATAGCAACAGGAAAGACTACAGTTTCAGTTTCACCATCTTGTTCAAACACACAAGTTAAATTAAATTTACCCTTGCGACCAGTAATAATTTCAATTCTACATTGTTTACCATCTTGTTCAAGAATAGTTGCAACTGCCGCATTATCAATTGAAAATACAACATCTTTACCTTTTGCTCTATATGTATAGAATCCGTATGGTGCAACTTTATCAGGACCAACAATATATTCTCTGCGTCAGTCAACTTCAACATTTAAAGTATATTCACCATAGTTAACAGCATAAGAACCAATGGCACCGTCATGTATTCTAACTTTACACATATTGCCATTATTCATTACTTCAACTATCTCTACTCTTGGATTACCAGTAACAGTCCATTCATATTTATTCTTTAAATATTCTTTTGGAATATAATAACCAACTGTAGTATCTTGCGGAACGGTTGTTTCACCAACAATTACATCAGTATCAGCTGCAGCCGCACCACGACGAATTTCTGGTAATTCAGCAATAGGATTATCATAATACTCTTGCACTTCGATTTCAAGAATCCCAGGAACAGAAATACTATCTGTTACTTGAACTTCTCATATATGACCATCAACTTTAATATGAGTAAAACGTTCAAAAAATGCACGAGTTTGTGGATTTAGTTTAATATAAATTGTACCTGATAGATTTAACTCATTAATATTAATCCCACGCTTAATAAACCAACGAAGGTCTGTTTCAGTTGGTCCTTGAAAATAAATTCAATATTCTTCATCATCAATTGTCATTGTATAACGACAACGAATAATTGAACTTCTTAAATAAGCAGTTTCAGTTAATCGTGGAAGGTATATCATCCAATGAGTTCCATCATCAAGACATTCAAATACATCTCCTGGTTCAAGTCCCGCATCATATTCAACAGAAATAATTTTCTTATCATAATCAGGTTTTAAACCAGCGGTATCATCATTAATTAAACAAGGTCAAGCCGCATGTTTAGGTGTTTTTATCATTCGTGATTGATAATCATCTTTTAATGCAGCTCGTAGTCCCCGCAATTTTTGTAAGTTAATGCGGCCAAGCTTATCTCCGCCATTATACTGTAGACGTGCGCTAAGAGTTTTCAGAGACATTATTACCTTCTTTCTTACTGCTCACGTCTGTAGCCGTTTTTTGAGAATAACCTAATAATGAACCAATTAATAATCCAGTTGCATTAATTGTTATTACTCAAGGCTCTAAAGATACGTGTCATGCCGGCCCTACGACACCTAAGAATGTAGCTACCGCAGGACAAGCGATTAAACCAACCCATTTAAGATGTTCATAAACCTTAAACGGGATTATATATTCCTTAGTCTTATCCTCCATCTTAGCCACCTCCTTATTTAATTAGAAACACTCAGCAACTTTATCTAATAGACCACAACACTCAAAAATTGTACGGCGATAAAGCATAAAATTTTCATCTCCATCAATTTCTTTTAATCCTTGTAATTTACAAATTAAAGTCACTAACGGTTCTAAAGTGGAAAAGAGCCCTTGCATACCCAAGAGCTCAAGAATAATAGTTTCAAGAGGTTTTTTACATTCTTGTCCTTCTTCTTGCATAGGAAGTAATTTAAAAACTTGTGATTGTAAACGTTTTAAATTATTGCGAACAGCTGTATTATCTACCTCAATATCATAAACACTAATCATAATAATGCTTATCAGATATGTCCATGACTCTTGCAAATGTTGAGCCATATCCTCCTGTTTTTAATCTCTTGCGGCGATTATAAAGTCGCTGTAAGTGAAAACCTTTAGTTTCATATTCTTTTTTTAAAGTAACTAATTGTTTTATATGGCTTGCTTGTGAAGTAAATTTAAAGTCACTTCCAGAATATTTCTGTTTTACTAAATCAATATTAGCAAGCTGGTATCCAAGTCACTCACTAATCATATATTGGCGAATTATCATCATTTCTTCTTGAGTTAATTTATCACCAAATTCTTTATTTTTTAAATCAAGATCAAATATATTTTTTCTAGGAAATTCAAAGTGCGGCAAGCCAGCTAAAAGAATTTCTTCTAATAAAGCATCCGTATCTTCTTTTGTCATTTCCATAAACATATCATCTGTAATTCCCGCAAGGAAGAAATCATACATTTCTTCAAAAGAAGTAACGGAAGAAGTGCTATCTGACATTTCGCCCTCCTTCCTTAAAACTAATTTTGAATACGACGTCCAGTTTTTGGAGCTTCTTCTGTCTTAGAAAGACGACGAGCACGAGTAGGAGTACGCTCAACAACTTGATCAGTTGCTTCTGCAAACTCAATCATTTTATCTATATTAACTCCAGTCATACGAGAAATAACCTTACGACGATTGGAGTCCGGAATTTTTCATTTAACTGCGCAATCTACTAAAAGTTCACGAATTCCTTCTGGACCAAAATCAAGAGCATCTTCAAGAGCTTCAATTGGAGTATTTAAATCTTCAAGAACACGATGAATATCTTCAATCTTCCAATCATATTCTACTTGATCTTCGGGAATGTTAAATTCTTTGCGCATATCATTACTAAGAACACAAAGATATTGATGTAAAAGAACTTCGCCACCCGTGGAATAATTGAGTGCCCGCAATTCACTTGCTGGTACTTTTTTCTCTTGGAAAGGCTCAAATACAACACGACGATTAAGTTCTGGAATAACATAAACAACTTTGTGATCTACCATATTACGTACAGGGATAAGAGTAGTATCATTAATAATAGGCATATTCAATTTTCTCCTTTTTACTCTAAAATAAAAAGGGAGAGGGAAAAACCCTCTCCCTCCTTTATTGTTTTTTATCTTCTAAAGATTATTCATCAGGAAGATTATGTAAACGGGTCTCTTTAACGAGATCAGTATTACGATAACTGAAGATAAAGTTAGTGAAGAATGTAGCAACGCCAAACTTCTTATAGGTCTGGAAATCGGTGCTCCAGTCATCATTATCCTCGACGGTACGAACAGCGGTAGGACCTTCGAAGACGATCTTAACAGGCTTGTTGTCCTGTCCAACAGGCATAATATAAGCCTGTGCAGGGTCAATTACCTTCTCCATGTTGGTTTCATCAACAACAGACTGAGGAAGAATAATTACATTGTGACCCTTGTAGTTGCCAAGCCAACCATCAGCCCAGAGACGATTCTTCATATCATCAGAAACCCAATTCTGCTGTGGAAGCATCTTAGCAGCAAATTCAAATGTGCAGTAAATAGAAGCACGGCCATAAGTATCAGCGATAGCTAAAAGCTCATCCATTGTAGCCTCATCAAAGCCGGCAACCTCAGCACGCTGATAGCGTGGGAGACCTGCGACAACAGCTTCAAGAGCCTTAGCAATCTCACGATAAATGAACTCGTCCATACCTTCCATTACAAGACCAGTAAGCTCAGAGAACTGGATGCGACCATCAAGCATCTCTTCAAAGCCGATACGAGCGGCTCCGCCGATAGCAGCGGTTCCGACCTCGAGCTGCTTACCATCGAGCATGAAGACTTCGTAACGACCAGCTAAACCAACGCGGGTGACGAAAGTCTTAGCACGCTTACGAGCAGCTTCAGTAACGCGCATACGGAAGACAGCCTTGTCACCGTTAGCTACATTACGAACCTCTGCGAACTGAGCATACTGCTGCTCAACACGAGCAGGAAGAACCTCATCAATAGTCTGTTCAATTAGACGGAAGATAAGGTTTTTATTTTCACGGTAATCCGCATAGCTACCAGCTAATTTCTGGAACTCAGACTGAAGAGCAGAATTAACCTGGTCAAGAGTGTAAGACTCATTGCCGAAAGAATAAGCGGTAGGAGCGGTAGGATCAGCATTGACTGCAATGCGAGCTAACTCAAGTAGATCATTATATTCCATCTTATTCCTCCTTTCAATTAAGCCTTAATGCACTGTAACTTAACTGCGGGCTGACCATCAGGAAGAGTGTACTCTTTAACAACACGGAATACAACATCACCATCAGAACCAGCTGCGAGGAAACCATCGTTACCAGGGGTAACGTCGTCTCCAACAGAAAGCTCAGTATCATCTGCGAATGTATTAGTTGTGAAAATATCACCAGCTACGACACCAAAGACGCGAGGATAAATCTTGCCGTCATAGGCATCCTCGACCTTTTGTGCCCAATGCTTGTGCATCTGATAGCGCTCATCATAGAGCTTTTCCTCGTTATAAACGAGCATCCAAGCGCCGTCGCCTGTAAAGTTAACTTCGCCAGCAGCGTAGTCATACTTTACAAACATGCCGTTTTCAAGGATTTTAATATCCTCTGCGGCAGGAAGCTGCGCATAGACGCGACCATCACGAGGAGCAGAGAGATGATTTGGCTCTACTTGGCCATAACCATCACGCTTAATTGTAATAGCCATATTACAACCTCCTTCAATTATTTAACTGTATGACGAAGCGCTTCGATGAAAGCAGGAACGCCCTCAGATGCTTCTTCGTCGAGAGAGAAAGTCATTGCTGGAGTAGAATCTTCTACTTCCTCTTCTTGACCATCAATCATGTCGAAATTAACGTTCTTTTCAACGTAAATAACAGCTAACTTAGCTTTAATTTCATCAAGACTGAACTCAGATTTATGAGCGATAACCTCAGCCTTATCTTCATCAGAAAGCATATGATAAGAAGCAATTAAAGCATCTTTTTGCTGATTTTCTACATTAAGCTTAAACTCACGGAGTTCTTTGATCTCTGCGCGAAGAGAATCAAGTTCTGCTTGTAAAGCTTCGTACTCTTCTAAGGAATGCTGATTAGCAGGCTTCTTTTTGTCATCATCGTCTTCATCATCAGCTTCATCAGACTCTTCCTCGTCCTTGTCGTCGGAATCATCCTCTTCTTCCTTTTTCTTATCAACAAATTCTTCAGCTGTTTCCTCAACAGTCTCAACGACTGCGTCAGTATCATCAGCGGGGTCTGTCTCAGTGAACTCTTCTTCCGTAGGCGCGAGCTCTTCATTAGCAGTCTCGTCTACAGGGGTTTCAAGCTCGTGCTCGAGCACAGGCTCTTCTTCGACAATTTCCGCAGATTCATTATTTAATTCATTTTCAGACATGTTCAACCCTCCTTTGCTATTAAGAGCTGTTTGTAAGTCGTTCATCATGCTAAATAGGGTCTGTTGGAACTCAGTATCTTTACTAAAGTTCTTACTGACCTCTGGAGACGTTACAGAGGCTCCCTCATAGCAGGGCTCAACATTGTCCCCAAGTATGCACAACTTACTGAAAGTTGCGTCATTAATAATGAAGAAATCTACACCAAGATTATTGTCAGTCGCCCAATGTCCTTGAAGTGAGCTTGAATCTAGCTCCATTGATTGCGGCTGTCCTTCATTAATTACCTTAGCGAGTTCTTCAAATTGACCAGACCAGAGATAACCCGTTGTCATTAGATAGGTACGTTCAACTTTGTTGTCAAATTCATCTGTGTCTGTAAAGTTCTGGAATCAAACTTCCGCATCAGGTGAAACAAAGCCATACGGAATGGTCTTAACAGAGAAAGTAACTTCTCCATCTTCAATGTGCATTACATGCCCATGATCGCCAAAGTCTGCTTTATCCTTGTTAAATGCCGCAACAATTGGAGTTCCTCGCAATGTTTTAGACATTTCTAAAGCAGTTTCACGATTAATATAAGACCCATTCCGATTGTGACCTAAATAAAAGACTTTAATTTCGCATTTTTGCATCAAAGGGTTAACGTCAAGAGGCTCAAGATTAATGAACTCGGGGCCTTGAATCATACTTACCTCGGATTTATTCTTTAATGCCATCTATTTTCCCTCCTTTCGCTAACCCTGTGATTCTTCATTTGCGATAGTCTTATCGGACTTTTCGTCCTGTGGCAGCTCTGGACGGCCACCTTGCTCTCCCGCAGATGGTTCATTACCTGTCTTGTTACCGTTCCCGCCACCAGACTGTTGAGTTTTGCTTACGGTAGAAGACATTTGCGGAGGAGTAAATATCTCGTCAAGCTTCATCATCTGATTCTCGAAGATCGCGGTCGCGAGCACGGTACTAGGAGATTCTCCAAGAGCAATCTGTGGTAATAGTTTGGAAAATCCAATTTGTGTTTGCTCTTTGTAAAGCTTGGAAAGATCTTTATAATTATAAATAGTTGTAGGAAGCATCTGTACTTGATATTTTAGACGCTTCGGGTTTTTGTTGAAAACTTTTAATAAGCTTTCAGCAAAGTCCTCAAATTGAAGAAGAAGATTTGTCATAGTAGCTTCGTCATTGAGAATAGACTTCTCAAGAGCTAAGTTACCACTTGTATTAAATTGCATTTGACTAACGCCAGCTTCATTATAAACTGTACGTTCAACTTTATCTAATTGGTCGGCCGCAGACATATTACCTTTATCAGATAAATCTTCTACGTGTACATCAGCGAAAGTAGTTAAAACATCTACTCCTACTGCTTGACCAACCATGCCAACTGCATTTTTATGTAACTCTCGAGCTTCATCTACATCGAATACAAGATCACCATTTTTATCAATTGGCATCTCTTGGATAATGAGACGAATAAGCTGTTGTTCCATCTTCTTCTGATCTAAATCTTGTGCATCCTCAAGATCAATTAATTTTGGTATAATTGATAAAAATAGAGGAATATCACTATGATTAAGATTAAATTTAAAAGCAGCGCCCGCATCTAGAGCAAATCATCCAAGAGTATCACCATTATGATCTTTCTTTAAAGTATTATGCTTATATTTAATATAAGCTTGTTGAAACTCTTTAGGGAACATTTTTAAAACTCTAATGCGGTATTCGGTATCTGAGAATTTATCATCAAAGAATCTGACATTAAATTCTACGATTGGTGAACCGTTAAACTTAAAACGACTGCGGCAGTAGTCAATAGGAAGCTCTTGGATATAACAAGCATTTTTCTGTTCAATCTTATATCCATAGAAACAACCATTCTTAACAACCTTTAATGCAATTTCACCAAATTCTTTCTTTAAATTACAGTTGTCAAGATAAGCTACTGATTTTAATCAACCCTCAATGACCTTTGCATCTTTAATTTTATCATCATATCGAACAGGAATTACTGTCCAATCATATCTATAAAGATAGGCCATATAACGGCATAATCGTGAATAAATACCACTTCTAAAGAAGAAATAATTAGAAATGGCCCTAAGTTCTTTTAAATCATGTCGTTCAAGGGCTCTATAAACATCATGTTTACGAATTCTGCGGCGATTACGCTTATCAAAAATAGATGTATTTAATGTAACATCATCTTTAAATAGCTTTTGATCAATACGCATTTTATTGAAGTCTATAGAAGGACGTGCAGTTTCGTTTGAAGCAACTAAACGAAAATCTTTTGTATCACTCAAATGCTCGACCTCCTTAGTATCCAGCCGCCCGCATGATATAATCAAAACTAATTTTGTTTTCATCATAATAAGGAATACAAATTAATTTAATACCATGATCTAAACAATATTTTCGCTTTTGCACATCGTTATATTTTTGCCGTCCAACACCTTTTCGCCCACCAAATTTATCTACTGCGGTGTAATGTTGTTTCCCTTGGGCTTCAATTAAGAAGTCAAGCCCACCATCCTCTGTAAATACGGCAAAATCAAAACGCAAGTGTCTGCCACTTGATGCAATTAAGTCGTCAAACTCGTATTCTTCTTCAAAAGGAACATCATAATCAGTTAAAATATTGTGAATTTTAACTTCCATAGCTGAACTCATCATAATATTCCTCTTTCAGTAAAACTTACTTATTCATTGTATATGGTTTTACAGGATACTCACTAATAAAATTTGACCCCAAATTTTAATTAAAGAACATAAATTTTGAAATATCTCTTTTACGTTTCTTATTACGAGAATCTTCCTGTAATTTACAATAATATAAGCCATATATTAGTGCGGAAAATTTATCCTTTTTAATCTTTTTAGATGCTTGCTTTAAAATAATATGAGCACCATCATTTTCATATATAAGATTTAACATTTGATCTTTTAAAATACTTGTCTGTACAAATGGCATAAGGTAATCCGCACGTTGAGATTGACTCATCTTTTTACCTTGCGCTTGAGATAATAATTTATTTTTCGCAATAGATTCATCAACTAAGAAATTTACTCTACCGGAATTAATTTCTGTTTGACAATAAGCATACATTTCAGAGTTTAATACCTGATTAGCTTTCATAATATACATAGCATCAGTTACCGTATCATCTGTTTTCATATTGCGATATTTATTATCTTCGTCGTTCATTACACCTCAATTGTAAAGTGTTTCACCTGTGTCAGGATCAATTGTATCCATTGTTAGCATATCTACAAGGCCCGCACCTAGACCGTTACCGTCGATTACAGCTACGCGGCATTTATACTGTTGAAAAATTCTTTTTAATTTTAATGCTTGTAAACCAAAGTGTTCTTCGTCAAAAGAATAAATATTAACAATACGTTTGCGCGGAATGTCACCCGCACCTGGAGTTACTTTAATTATAACTACTTCAGTAGTACAACCAAATCTACCAACGTCAACACCCATTACATAATATCCATCTTTTGAAGTTTTATTAGAATATTTTCATTCTGGCATATTA
>Ga0326513_10000045_pt1 | contig 88322 bp, 117 predicted proteins | sample 2_2465_0518_D_FD_203654 | JGI IMG/M metagenome (GOLD analysis project Ga0326513, IMG submission 203654) | Bovine rumen microbial communities from UC Davis, California, United States - 2_2465_0518 | ecosystem: Host-associated > Mammals > Digestive system > Stomach > Rumen | place: USA...
AGAAGAAGTCAGATTTGAACTGCGACTCTTGCTCCCAAAACAAGTGTGTTACCATTACACCACTTCCTCTATATAATTGTCTGTCCAATGCCAAGCGTCTTTCCGCTTTGTCAACAATAACAAAGGAGCACAATGGAAAATAGAACTAGGATTTTACATCGTCTTACAGGTCATCGTTATCATGGCACAAGCAACAACCTAGTTCTTTGGTGGCGCGAATGGGATTCGAACCCATACTGTAAGCATTTTAAGTGCTTTGCCTCCTTCCCGTTGGGCTACCGCGCCATATCATTTTAACTTACATTCACATTATACCACACATTGTTTTGTTTGTCAAGTGTTTTTTTAGCTTCTTGGTTTTTCATATAGTGAAGGGTTCCCCATTCCCGGTTTTAAGTACCTTCAGCCATTGGCACTTGATTCATTGTCTGTATTATACCATAATCTACTTCATTTGTCAACTCCCTATTTTTATTTTTTGGTGCGTCTGAAGCGATTTGAACGCTCGACATTCGGATTAAAAGTCCGCTACTCTACCAACTGAGTTACAGACGCATATCTTTTATTGTTTGCATTATACCATAGTTCTTTTAATTTGTCAAGAACTTTTTAATCTGTTAGGTGTGCAGTTTCAATCACACGATGCTTCTATGGATTTCATTTTTTCAATGTTCCATGTACGAAGTCCCTATTGTCTTAGCAACTTTTAATACTTGTTCACTAACAGATTGTTTGCATTATATCACAGACTTTAGAATTTGTCAAGTGTTTTTTTCAAAAGAGAATTGAACATTTGATTTACTTTCTTTTAAAATACTTATACCAACTTTTATAATCTTTTTCTTCTTCTGGATTTTCACACAACCATTTCCAATCGCAAATTTCCCACGATTCATACAATTTCCTATATGCTTTCCCATTTGCAATATCACGATTGAATCTTCTAACTCTTCTATTGGCAATTTTTTTGTGAAATTTTTTATTACTATTATCTGTTGTCCAAGGATGTTTCTTGTAACTTCTACTCATAACATCCTCCAATTTCAATTTCGATTTTCGATTTCAAATTTCGGTTTCAATTATACCATTTGAAATTCGATTTGTCAAGTCAATTTTCGATTTCGATTTTCCAAATGAATTTTGGTTTGGCATTAGGTGACTTAAATATCTTTCGGAAGTGGACTAATTATAACACAAAACAACTGAATTGTCAACATCTTTGTACTAAAATTAATAAACACAAAAATAAAGAATAAAAGTAGATATATAAATACATAAAACTTTTATAAAACTTAATCTACAGATTGAATTTTTCCGTATATTTTTAATAATTATATATTCACAAACAAACTACATTAGGAATAATAGTTTTAATTATAGTAATAAAAACTATAATTTTATATTTGATTTTAATTATAGTTATACATAGCAATTGTATATAAACATTTATATATTATTTCGTAATAGTAATAGTATACACAGCACCGTCAATTCAACCAAAATTAAATTCAATTTAACCTTTAATTTCTGGCGGGGAAAAACGAATTTTGTATAATACACAGGGGAACAATGACAGAAAAATATTTTTTACTTTTAATTTTACAAAACTAAAAATATAAAATAAAAATATAAATTTATAAAACTAAAAAAATAATTTTACAAAACTAAAATTTCCCATAAAAAAACATAGGGCAAAAGCCCTATGTTTAATTATTTACTTTTATAGATGCAATACATCTATCCCTTCTACCAGAGAACGCATTTTGATATTACCCCCACAAGGACAATGATAAGAACTAATATTATATTTAGGCGCTCTTTTGTATCGCCAAGTTTTACCGCAAGATTGGCAAGTTAATTCCCATCTATCAGCCCTAGGAGGCACAGCTTCAATACCCTTTTCTTCACAGCTTGTCGTGCGTTTGATATTATAAACATCAGGATATTTTCGATTCATCTTGTCCGCTACAGCTTGCCAATTTGCCCCATGATTCATACAACCATTTACAGTATGCAAGATTTCATGCGTCATAGTGTTCTTTGTAGCTTTAATATCTACATCATCTTGCAACAGTCTATCAGAAATTTCAATTCTATAATGCCCATTGGCGAAGGTACATCTGCCCCACCGCTTTTTTGCCCTTGTGTTAATGGTAACATCCACAATGTCACCCGGCACAATTCCAGCGGCCTTAACTTCATTCAGACAATCATTGTAAACAGCATACAGATTTTTCATAGGGTATTCCCTCCTTTGTTTTATGCCTAATTATACCATATAATAGGGCAAATGTCAAGAACAAATTTTTCAAGTTGTGTAAAACTAACGGATATGAATAAATATACAAAAGGTTTTACAAAACTAAAATTTATAAAAATAAGTTTTACAAAACTATTTTTTATCCTAAAAATAAACTGTGCAAGATTACATCCTGCACAGTTTATTTATTAAAAACTTCTTACCCCGGCCTTATATCTGCACACACCATAATAATTTTCAAAGGCAATCTTTTCCCTAATCAGAAAATCAACAGACATACAAACGGCCTTTCCTCTTCGTTTATCCAAAACATAATAGGTAATGTTTGGATTTTTGATACTCAAGTTCTTTGCTTCGTTTTCAGCTTCGATTAAACTTTTCTTCATTGGAAATTCCTCCTTTGTTTTATTGTATCTATATATTACTACACATTTTTCCTTTTGTCAACAATAAAAATTCCAAGTTCTATAAAACAACACAACCCTAAAATCATATTTTAAATTTTACAAAACTAAAACAAAATAATAAAAAAGTAAAAGGGTTCCCCTCTTACTTTTTCCCCCATTCTATCAATTTATTTATTTCTCTTTCTTGAACAGTTCTAAATTCTTCTCTATCTTTCGGACGAAAATCAAAATAAATATTTCCTCGTTCATATTGTTTCACCCATCCTTCGGGCGCTGAATCAGCAACACCAGCAAACATTACCTGAATTTCACATAGTTCACCCGGCCCACGATAATGCCCAGCGCAACAATACATTGTCTTTCTATCGTTTTCATTTAATATTTTAATCGCTTCTTGAATAGGTGCATCAATCATCACCAATTCCCAAGATTGAATTTTACATTTACATTTTGTAATAGGAAGCCAACAATGCGGACATACATAATCCTTATATCTATATTTAGACAATAAACATATTCACCCCCCTATTAATTGTAAAAATATTCATATTCCATTTTACGAGAAGTTCTTTCAATAGCTTGGTGCAGATATTCAAGCGAAATATTATTTTCATAATATCCTTCCTGAATAATATTAAAATAATCTTTCTTTGGGAAAGCGTATTCTTTTGAATATCCATCTGCCATAACATACACAATAGCTTCTTCTGAATGATACTGTTCATCGTCATCATACCAATAAACAGTAACAATTTCCTTCACATAATACTTTGGGAATCCTTCGTATCTATCCAGCTTTTCCCAATCTTCATCCGCAATATCCCATAGAAGAACAGGCACAGTATCATTAACTCTATTTGTCTTTCTAATATCCGCATGAATATTAAAACACAATCTCCATTTGCTGATATGCCCAACAGTAACCACCTTAGAATTAGGGCATCTATACCCCATCTGCTCCAGATTGATATTACTTCCATAAGCCGCGTATAACATTTAACATTCCTTCTTTCTTTTGATTTGTGGGTATTATACCATGAAATGAAACAAAAGTCAAATAGAAATTTAGAATGTTTTACAAAAGCGAAAATTGTTTCTTCTGTTTTGTATTTAGTTTTACAAAAGGAAGAATTTGATATTGATTTTTCTTTTATAAAACTATAACACCCTCATAAAAAATTAGGGGGGATTTACCCCCCTAATATTAAATAATATCTTCGTCAATCAAGCATTGTTCCAGTCCATCATAGGTTTCAAATACTCGCATCAAAATCCCATCTACCCATTCACCCACAAGGTAACAGGTGGCATCTCCGTAACGATTATTTTCATACCAATAGTAAACTGCTCCGTCAAATTCCGTCTTTTCTAGAGCGCTCCAACGGCCTGAATACCCTTCGATTTTTACATTCTGTTCTTCGTCATAAACATCAGTAATAATAAGGTTTTCCATTTCTTTTCCTCCTTGTTTATTTGTCTACATATTACCACACTATTTTTCTATTGTCAATAAGAAAAAATCAATTTTCTATAAAACTAATTCTTCTATTTATAAATTTAGTTTTTCAAAACTAAACACCCAACATAAATAAAAAGCAACACAATAAATGTGTTGCTTTTTATCTTCAATTATTATTCTTCGTCCTCCCCATATTCGTCCCAGTATTCTTCTTCTTCCTCTTCATATTCTTCAAACTTGAAAGGCCCTTCACATTTATAAATAGTGTATTCTTTAGGGATATTAAATCTTTCAAGAAACTTTTCATCCAGCGTCAAATCTGCAAGCCTTTTGAGCAAATCTTCATACTGACTATTAGAATAACATCCCATAATCCCATACAGAATCGGAGCAATTTCAGGAATTTTAGCCAGCCAATTTGCATAGCTGGAAAGGTCATTGCACCATCCTTCCATACCATGCGTATTGTCAAATACATCCCCGTCATTGTACCATTTATAAACCAACTTGTTTACGGCGGTAACAATCTGTGTTGCCATTGTGTCACCTTCGCCCATGTGGGGAAGATATTTGTCGTTTACTTCATCAAATTTGTTGTAATAATCCCAATCTACCAAGGTTATTTCCTCCTTTGTTTTAAGTGTCTATATGATACCATAAGAAAAGGCTTTTGTCAATAAGAATATTTTTAGTTTTTGTAAAACTAAATTCATTTACTCATTCATAAATAAAGTTTTTCAAAACCAAAAATCAACACAAAATAAAAGCAAGGGTTTTTCACCCTTGCTTTTACTATTAAAACAATTCCTCCATTCTTTCTTTAAAGATTTTCAGAACCAGTTTATTTTCTTCTTCTGTCAGTTCTTCGTTCCACAATTCGTCACAATCTGCGCTTCCGTCCATCAGTTCACCCATCACTTCATCCCCGATAATATACCAAAACATATTGAGAACATTACAAGGGTTAGAAAAATCAGTGCTGACTTCGCCAAAGTTATTCTGTTCATAATTTTTGATTTCTTCGATTGCTTCAAAAACGCTTTCTTCATAATCAGAAAACCATTCAATAGCTCCGTATTTTGAAGTTTCGTAATAATCAGTGTTAAATACTTCATTATGCAAATCGCACAGATACCCGGTGTACCCATCTTCCAGACAATCAATGATAGCTTCAGCGGCCTCTTTCTTAAATTCGTTTCTAGTCATAGTATTTTCCCTCCGTTTTTGAATTTGTGATTATAAGATACCACATTAATTCCCAAATGTCAATAGGTTTTTTCAAAAGAAACAGACAATTAAAAATAGTTTTACAAAAATTCAATTAGTAATTAGAGTTTTTTATTCAATTTTAAATTATTTTGTTTTCCTAGTGTAGTTATATTCCTAAAATAGTTTTTCAAAACTACTATTGAAATTCTAATATTTAATTTGAAAAAACCAATTTCGATTTTTGATTTCGATTTTGCAAATGTAGTTCAGATTTCGATTTTCGCAAGTCAATTTTTGATTTTAATTTTACAAAAGAAAATAAAGTTAGTGTTGACAGATAGATATATTTATGGTATTATAAAGAAAAAACAAAAGGAGAAAGGCAATGATTAAAAACAGTATTACTTATATGTGGATGTGTAAGGATGGAACAAAGGGCGCTTGTAGTCCTTGCTTGCAAATTTTTAATGTATTTAATGAAGCGGTACAGTATGGTATAAAGAATCATTATGAAAGGGAAAATTATTATTTGATTAGAATTTTAACCACTTCTGTTTATGATTCGCATGGTGATATTTTAGTTGAAACTATAACTAAAGACCGAATGAAATATTGATATATAGTAATGGTAATAGTAATAGTATAAAGGGCGCAAGACCGAACAAAAATTTCCTTGGTAGATTTCCCAAAATCTGCCGGGGAAATTTTGTTTTGTTATAATTTATTGGGGGAAGCTGGCGAAAAAATTGTTTCGGGATAATGTTGGTTTTACAAAACTGGATGTTTGATTTTTAACAAAAGATTAGTTTTACAAAACACAAAAAGAAAAATCAGGTTTTATAAAACTAAAGCGGTACAAGAAAAAATAGTTTTACAAAACTAAAGATTGTGGGTATAATAAATCCCCTTGTCGAAACAAGGGGATTTATTTTTAATGCTTTCTTTCTTTGATTTGATACAGAACGAAAAGAAAAATCACTAAACAAAAGTAAAAAATCGGGGAAATGTCCATTATTTTTTCCTCCTTTTAGCGGCTGAATTGCCGCTCGAATTCTTTTTGATGACGGGAAGTAGTATTGCTCCATTTACCGAGGTGCTCTACCTTGCCATTTTTCTCAAGGGAAACGATGGTATTATAGCTCTTAAGGGCGCGGGAACCGTCATCATACTCGATAACCTGAGCTTTCCCATAAAAAGATTTACGGGAATCAAAGCGGGGAGAAAGTTCATAAAAATTTTTGATAGTTGCCATTGTTGCGGCCTCCTTTGTTTTGTTGTCTTAATGATAGCACAAGGAAAAGCAAAAGTCAACAAGAAAAAAATTAAGTCTTGAAAAACTAACCAACGGATAATATAAAGTTCTGTAAAACTATTGACTATAGGAAGAAAAATAGTTTTGTAAAACCTTGTATTTAATTGTTTGTTCTATAAAACAATTCCACAAAAAACAGTTTTGCAAAACTAAAACAAAACAAAGATAAAAAAATAAAAGGGCTTGCGCCCTTTTATTTTTACATCGTGATAAAATAGCTTTTTTTGTGCGTTCCGCAATTAGTCACAATGAAATTGCAACCAGTCCTTTTTGACCTCTTAACGTAATCAATCATCATATTATCACCCCAATAATAAAGTAGATACTTTTTGACTGCTTCTTTCGGCGTTTTGGCATCCGAAATTGTGCCGAAATAAGTTCTTGTATAGGGGCCTCGATAGTCAAACTCAGTCACCGCATAAAATTTCATAGGTGTTCCCTCCTTGTTTTATTGTCTACAATATATCACCATAGAAAACAAAAATCAAGAAGAAAAAAATAAAGTTGTGTAAAACTAAAAACACATCAACAATACATCATTAAATATACAGTTTTATAAAACTAAAAGGAAAAGCACATAGTTTTACAAAACACTTTATTTTTTTGTAAAAAATCTTTTTTTGTAAAACTAAAAACAAAACAAAAAAATAATAGAGGGGAAAATCCCCTCTATTGTTTTCTGTTTTATTCTTCTTCTTCTTCTTCCTCCTCTTCCTGTGCTTCTTCCCATTCATCGAAAGAATCAAACCACTTCCCGTTGCTCCGTGCATTCATCAAGGTTTCAAAATCGGGCCAACCGAGCCAATCGGCAATAGTATCATCTTCAAACCAGAAAAAATCATTGAGTTCCGTTTCGCTCATTCCTTCGGGGTAACAATCCTCAAGCATGGAAATTATTTCTTCAACTTCATCTTCTGTTAAATATTTAACTGTATCTTTCGCCCCGCTCCAAAATTCAAAGTCATAACTACTAGAGATTTCTTTGTAAACACGCATTTTTTGCGCCTCCTTTTTGATTTGTCTACATGATAACACACCAGAAAAAGAAAGTCAACAACTATTTTTTTATTTTCTGAAAAACTATTGGGCTGTTATGTGTTTAGTTTTACAAAAGACAGAAAAGGGAATGAAGGGGAATATTTAGTTTTGGAAAACTAAAGGGAAGATATAAAAAACAAAGGGCCGAAGCCCTTTGTTTTATCTGTATTTCCTCCTTTTGATTAAATAATTTCTTGCTACAATTCTTGTTTCGCAATTTAATTTGATATTGTCAATTAGATATCCTTTTTCATCAACAACAAAATCTTGAGAAGGATTGCCCATATAACAATAGACAGTATATAATCTTTTGTTTTTATCTTGAACAAGTATTTTTTCAGCTTGTCCAGATTTGCCGCAGTAAAATAAAACTTTCATTTTTTAAGACTCCTTTTTGTTTTATAATTCCATTATACCAGTTGTTTTCAAATTGTCAACACCCAAAAAATCAAGTTCTATAAAACAAAACCGAAACTCAAAACTCAAAATAGATTTGGAAAACTTAAATTGAATTTGAAGTTTTGTAAAACTATTTCGATTTCGATTTTCGATTTCGATTTTCTGTTTGAATTTGGTTTTGTAGAACAATATATTTTTTCTATTGACAGATAAATATATATATGATAATCTATAGACAAATAAAAAAGGAGCTGGAAACAATGAAAGAAGTTAATCTCTATAGTAAAATCTTATATAATGGTGGTATCTATGATACTAAAAATTATAGATACAGAATCAACAAACACAATGGAAACATAGAGAGATGCAAGCATGAATACATCGGAGTAAATGTTCTGCTACATTTTGAACCGTGGCAACCTTGGAACAAAGTATATCAAGATTTATTTTAAAGGGCGAAAGCCCTTTAAAATTTTAGTGTTGATTTTAGTTTTGAAAAACTAAGTAATTGTAATAGTATAATACAACAAAAAACAAAAAGAAAAACAAAAAATAAATTGTCTTAACTGCTGGGGAAATTTGTTGACCTAATAATTACCTATGCACCAAAAAGCAAAAAAATCGCCAATAGAAAAGTTAAATTTTACAAAACAAAATAAAGAAAATTTTACTTTTACAAAACTAAAAAAATTAGTTTTGCAAAACCAAATTTTTTCAACTGTTTTTTTAGTTTTGTAAAACCAAAGAAACACCACAAAAATAAAAAAGATGGGGGAATTTCCCCCATCTTTTTACATCGTCCCGTTTGCGATTGCGGTTAATTGCCGAGCATATTTGGGAAGTTTCTTCCGAGCAATCGCCGTTTGTTTGGGGCTGAGATAGCCGCGAGCTTTATAGAACTCCGCAAAGCTGGAAAGAATAGCGGCATCAACACCGTTAAAACCTACGCCGTTTCGTTCGTGCGTTTCCTGTGCGGCCTGTTCGCTTGCCGTCTGGCGGTCGTAAAGAACTACCACCGAACGAGCCACCATCTTATTATTAGTAAGAATCAAAGTCTTGATTTCTTCCGCTGTCCAAACTTTAGCCATCTTTGGGGCCTCCTTTGTTTGTTTTGATGGTACAAGTATATCATACTAAAAGAAAATTGCAAGCGCAAGTTTTTCTTGTTCTGTAAAACTATTTCAGGATTGCGAATTTTTAGTTTTATAAAACTAATGATAAAATATTTACTTTTGTAAAACTATCGCCTTTGTTTTATAAAACTATTTTTTAAATCATTTTTTTACTTTTATAAAACTATTTCCTTATGCTAAAAAATAATGTGGAGGTTATTCCTCCACATTATATTTTTTCTTTGTATCTTTGATTAGGGCTTGCCACTCTTTTTCCGTAAGATGTGGGCGCACATAGTGCTCATCTTTATAGCTATCCGAGTAACTGTCGTAATCTTCACACAAGATGCTATAATCCAGCGTAAGCACGGAAAAGCACTCCAGCAAGCCGGGATTGTTTTTGCAATCTTTATATACCTTATTCCCGAAAGCTTTAAACACAGGGAAATAAGACGCTGTAAGCGGCACATTGAAGCCATGAGTAAAGCGGTTGTTTTCGTATAGTTCCATGATTGCAGTATCGGCGTTTTTGTCGCAAATAAGCCTAAAGTTTTTATAAGTAATTTCTTTCATTGATACGACCTCCAAAACAAATTTATAATACTACTATAGCAAATAAAAAACAGAAGTCAACCATATATTTTTCTAGTTCTGTAAAACCAAAACTAAAACTAAAATATAAAAATAGTTTTCCAAAACTGAAAACCAAAATCAAAAGCACAAAACTTAAATTCAAATTGAATTTATGTAATAGTTTTACAAAAGGGCGATTTTCGATTTAGATTTTCCAGCTCAATTTTCAATTTAGATTTTGGGGATGAAATTGTTTTATAAAAGTAAATAAATGTATACATATATAAATTTATGCGTTTTCGCCCACAGGGGCACTCATTAATTATTATTAATTATTTTGAAGAATAAGTTTTGCAAAAGTATTTTTATTATTTGAAGGCTATAGAAAAATATAGATTTTTATATTGATATATTTATGTTATAAATACTAACAAAAAGCCCCAAAATAAAAGAAAAAACAAGAGGGAAGAAAATATATAAAAAGTTTTATAAAAGTAAAGTTAAATTAATTTTTGTGTGTTCTGATGTGTATTTATATATTAAGTTTTACAAAACTATATTTATATAAAAATGGTGATAGTAATAGTAATAGTATAAAACAAATATGCGGTTTTGGAAAACAATTTATATTCTTGTGCGGAGTATGGTGGGGAAAATTGAAAAAATTATAATGCGCTACACATAGGCATAAAGGGAAAATCAAAATCCAAAGTTTTGCAAAACTAAGAGTTAGTCAAGGCTAACTTCGGGAGAGTTAGCATGGGCTAACTAGGAAGCTAATTAGCAATGGCTAACTGGAGAAAGTTAGCATAGGGTAACTAGCTTGCTAGTTAGTCGAGGCTAACTAAAAATGGTTAGTGTCTGCTAATTAGCATAGGCTAACTGTATGGGACTGTCGGAACGAGTTAGCATAGGCTAACTGGAGATCCATAGTTAGCAACGGCTAACTCACAATCGCTGGATTCAGTTAGCATAGGCTAATTTCAGGTTTTGCAAAACTAAGGTTAGCAACGGCTAACTCGTTTCTGTTCCGGGGAGTTAGCATAGACTAACTATAGTTTTCCAAAACTTGGAAAAATACATAGCATACAAGTTAGCATAGGCTAACTCAGATGGTAAAAAAAGGAAACGGGGAAAGCTCCCCGTTTCCAATTTTTGGAATTACTCGCCGTCATACTTGGAAACACATTTGTTAAACAGAGAAAGAATTTTGTTGCCCGTCTTTACAGCTTGTTTTGAAAGCACAGCATTGTTGTCTCCCGCGTTCCAATAGTCAAGAAAATTGACAATGATAGCATTTACCATAGCTTTTTCCAGCATGATAGCGGTAGAATACTGTGTTGCATTCCGAAACTTGTTTATACGAAATTCAATCGTTTTTGCATATTCAGGAGATTTTCCATAGGTATGCCCGGGAATTTTGCCCTCTGTACAGAAATTGATGAAACAATACCGATTTTCATGCTCTCGGCGTTCCCGATGACCGCCGCCCCGGTGTACAGCTTCTTCCAGCGTTGCCGCCCATGTAGGATGCATGGGGCGGCCAAAAATCAGCCGAGCTTCTTCGGGATGCGTTACAAGATGCTCTTGGAGCGGATGGAGGATAGATTCGGCATAGTCCCATATTGTATCAAGAGCGTAATTATTCAAATCGTAAACTTCTCCGGTTAGATGGTTTACAATTTCCGTTCTTCCGATGTGGAGATGATGACCGCATGAATTGTCAGCTTCCAAATCACCGCTGTTCATCATCTTTTCAATGCTTTTTTGATACTTTACAAGACCGCCGAATCCTTGATAGATAGGAGACTTGTACTCGATTCCTTGCGGTCCATTGAGGGAACAATCGGAAGAAGGGACGAATCCATTATGCAACAAATTTGCATGACCGATAAACGTATGGTTATTGGTTTCCAACTCTTCGGAAGCCGTCCACAATTCGCTTTTTGTGTTACCTTTTTCTTCAGTTTTGCACGAATAAGCTTCTTCTCTGTTAGCACAGCTAACACAAATATATCCCGGTTTTCCTCCGCGGTCCAACGGATTCCCTTTAAGCATTTCCGAAACAGGATGGATGTTGCCACAAGCAACACAACGAGCAGTAGTTCTAGCCATTTTTGTTATCTCCTTTTACATTTTTAGTCATATATTTTCATATATGTTTGATTCTTCCCCCGATACATTCGGGGAAAGAATCAAACATATATAAACTATATGTTTGATTTTTTAACATAGGCTCCGGCTCCACCCGGCCCTATACTGTATTCAATTTTCAATGTACATAGGTATCCCACGACCCCCAGTATAGCACAGTTAAAAATACAACATTTGGAGAAAAGTAGATTTATCTATCAAGTAAAATCATCATTCATTGCTATTATTTACCAAAAAACAAAAATCGGGGAAAATGTTAAAAATCTAACAGTAGAAATATCATATATAGTTTTCCAAAAGATAAAAAATCGAACAATCGGGCGTTTTTGGAAATGGAGTTAAATTATCAATATTCAAAGTTAGGAAATGAAACAAAAATTGATGAAAAAGGTTTTTGTGCAGTATACCCAAAGATTTATACTGTAATTTGTGTATGTTTTACAAAATGTAAAGTTTCTATATGGGGAAGTAAAGCTGTTTTATATGGGGAATTAAATCAGCTAACAAAAAAAATTTTGAATTTTATAAAACATTGGGAAATGTTAGGTTTTACTGTATTATTATTGTTTGAATTGATATAGATTGATGAATATTTAATGTTTTCCAAAAGATGGAAAAATCATGTTGTATAATGAATATTTGTATTTGTATATGCTGTTTTTATTGTAGGAAATACAGCAAATCGTCCAGAATCAATTTTTTTCAGCGGGGAATATAAAGATACCACCGAAAGAAAAAGCGCTTAGAAGGGCTTCTAGGGGCCTAAAAAGGGCATGATATGAAAATATAACAAAAAGGAATCAAGGAAAAAGGGCAAAAATGGAAAGTTTTGGAAAAGAAAGGAAATAAATGGGAGGGAAATGAATAAGTATTCAATGAAATGCGGTCTGTAAGCCGTTGTAAGCGTTTTGAGTGAATATTGGGTGAAAATATGCACGATACAGCAATGAAAAAAGAATGGGAAAAAGTTGTAAAAAGTGGGCAGATAGAAGAGTTTTTGGGGAAAAGATGGGGAAAGAATGGGGATATAATCAAGATTTTACAGATTTTGAAGGGGAAAGTGGGATGAATATTTGGTGAATATTGGAAGAAAGTTGGATGATGTGATGTGAGATATTAGGTGATAGGATGTGGGATATTAGATAAAAGGGGAAGTTTTGTAAAAGATAATAAAGAGGATGAGATGATATGATATGAAAGATTAGATAAAAGGGAAGGAAGGGAAGGAAGGTAGAGAAGGATATGGGAAGAAGTGATATGATGTATTAGGTTATAGGAAGGGAGGAAGATGTTGTGGGGTGTATTAGGTTTACACCTATAAACCTAGGCCACATAATACGCGACACTAGATGGCAAATATTTACAGTCGAAGTTTTGCAAAACATAAAAAAGTGATGGTTTTTTAACACCATATAATAGCTGTTATATGGTATTTCATCGAATATCACAAAATGATAGATTTTTAACAGACAGTATCAAATATCAATCAAAAATATTTCAAAATGCTATAATATTGTTGTATATCTAACATTTTCCAATATTTTCCAGTAGGGGGGGTAGGTTTCAGATTACAATTGTAAACTCTGCCAATTTTTGGTATTAGTACCACCAATACACAACCCCATAACCAATCCCAAACTTTTCCCAAACTTTCCATAACTTTCTGTAAGTTACCTAATGGAAACAAAAAGTTTTACAAAACTTTCATAAAGTTTTTCACCTCTTTTGGCAAAGAAGGATATTCTTATTTGAAAAAAGAGGTGAAAAACTTTTCAACATCAACACAACCATAATTCCTTTCTGGAGCGACAGCGACAGAAAGCGTTGCTTTCTATGCAAATCAAATATGAAATTTATGTACCTCTTTTGGCATAGAAGTGATTCTTATTTGAAAAAAGAGGTACATAAATGTATCTACACAAATCAATACATCAATCAATTGGCAGAGGCGCGTAGCGCACCTCTATGCAGACCCAAACCATCATTATAACTATTACTGAATAGAAAGGAATTATTATTATGGATATTACTTTCAATACCCCCCTATCTTATCAACAACTTTGTAATCAACTACAAATAGAACCAAAACAAGGAGGAAAAAACAGAACCGTTCAAATCGAACAATTAAAAGAACAATACGAAATAGAAAAACTTTTAGACCAAAGGGGTAAATACATCATCCATCGTGAACTATCTCCTGAAGAAAAACAATACATTCAAGACAGTAAAAACTATTCTAACTACATTACTAATCTACTCCTAAATATTATAGCAGAAGAACATAGTGCCACTTGTACTTTTACTATTAGAGAACTAAGAGAAAGAACAGGAATGGTCAATGAAGAATATTTCCCTGTTAAATATCATAAACACGATATAACAATAAAAACCCCTTCTAATTATACTGGCAACACCAATTCTACCAAACAGGAATGGATAGGCATTTCTGATAAAATGGATGAAGCCATTATCAATTATTGTTTTACAAAACTAAAAAAGAAAGGGCTGATTGAATACTACAGTTCTTATAAGTTTTATAAAATAGAACAATCTTCTGATAATTCAATATTCTATCCACCCCATATTCTTACTGAAGATGAACTAAGTGACTTCTTACAACTTCAAGCCGAAACATTAAAACAATTAGGGCTGAAAAGCAAACAAGAACTTCACTATTGTTCTGAAGGGCAAAGGGCAATTTATTACGATAGGATGAACGAATATGTTAAATCTAAAGGTTATACTAACTATGCCAGAGCAATAACAATTATCAAACCTAAAGAATTACATAAATTAGTAGGCTATTATTCTGAACGATTCAATAAACTGCAAGTTCAAAAATATCTTAAATCTAAAAGATTTAAAACCATCCCCCCCTTTCTGCATGAAAGTATGGTGGAAAAAGTAATAGAAAAAAGGCCGATTTAATCATTGCGATTAAACTGGCCTTTTTATTCATTGTAATAATCTTCTATTAGTTCAAATTCATCTGCTTCTTTATTTGGTTTTATTGGATAATCTTTTATAGGGCAGGAATCTAAAACACCATTATTTATATCGTTTAATGACATAGGGGTTTTTGTGATTGATTGTTTCCAATATTCCAAAGGGCAAGTATAAAAATCAAAGTGGTCATAATCTTCTTCTATATGCTGAAGGACAGGGCACTTTACACATTATTCTGCAAGAAATTTCTTTAATCCATCTTTTCTGTTTTCCTTAATAGCAATAATACATCCAAGTGTCATATCATTCATGTTTATTCTTCCCCTTATTGTTCTTTTTGTTCATATAACAATTTAAATCTTAGCTGTTTCTTTCCTTCATATTCTACAATATCATTCCACATATTAACAGGGTGCACCCATCTAATATCGTTTACAGTACCAAATTTAGTATAAACCACCATATCTTCTTTTGTTTCTGTATGTTTGGTTATATCCAACACATAGTATATATTACCTTTGAAATGTCTATATACTTGTCCTTTACAAATATTATTCATACTTTTATTCTTCCGCCTCGATGACGGTGGGAACGTTTTTGATGCTCTCTCGCACTTCTTCTACTCTTATCCAGTTTTCTCCATCTTCCGTTGTTGGAAGTGTTCTTATTCAACCAGAACAAGCAGTCGCAATAGCATACTTCCTGTCTATCAAATCCCCATGCGGCGGGACGGGGACAAGAGGACAACGCTCTGGTCTTGTTACCATGTATATGCGCTCTCTGCACCACGCCAACCGCAACGGACAAGCACCGCAGTTGTTTGGGAGCGGGAACCCCTTAATCAGTACGCTCATGCTTCCTCCTTCGGCGGCTCTGCCACAAATTGACCGCTATATCCCAGCGCGGCGTTCATTTCGTCTGTCAGTCCGCATTCGTCATAGGCGTCTTGTTCATCGCCCGTGTTAAGAAAAATCCATGTGTGCATTGCTTTCGCGGCTTTCAACAGCTCTTCTATGGCATCGGCGGCTTCCATAACCATCGGTGCTTTGTCGTACTTCTTCCGCAACAGGGCTACCATTTCCTCATACATCGTCAATCCCTCTTTTCTAGTGCGTCCGTTATATTTATCCACAGTCTGTCATTCCTTCCGCATTTTAATTCAAAAAATCATTTTCCAAATCAGCGGCAAAATTCAAAAGATATTCACTAGCCAAATCCCAAACTTCGGCTCTAACATCATAATGTCGTTTTTTATCTTCTTCGTTTTTCATTTCACAATAAGACGCTTCTTGTCGCCAATCTTCTGAAAGCTGTCTAATTCTATCAATGATTTCTATAGCTTCTTTATGTTCAATATTTTCTTCACTTCGCTTATAGCAATCTTCACAACGCCCATCATAGTAAAAGATTTCACTAATTGTCAATTCCTTATTACAATTAATACAATGACCATTCATTTCATTATCCTCCTTATTGATATTCATATCTTTTCTTTTTATCATATTTCTTTTTTCCTTTTGTCTTAGCAATGTGGAAGTTGTTATTTTTTCTTTTGTTCCTTTCCTTGCAATTTACACAAAGCCATTCACCTTCACCGCAGTATTCCCCGCAAGAAATACAAAAAGAATCAAAATCATTACTCATTATTATTCTCCAAGTACAAAATTAAATTGGGATTATTGTAAATATAATTTTTTGTTGATTGTTGTGCTAAAAACCAAAAATTAGAATTTTTATATCGAACTAATAATTGATTATTTTGAAATTTATAAATCAATCCTTCACAATTTCCCAAATCAATAATAAATTCTTTATTATTCATCTTCAGGTGGTGTAAATTGATAGCGCCAATGCGTTACATCAAACATAAGGATTCCATCATAGTCACAAATGAAACAATCACAATCTTCATCCCAATAAACAATTCCAATCATTTGTTGATTGTTTTCTTTAGAAAAGGCAACAACATTTCCTTCTGGGATATTACTTTTATCAATTTTGTGCCAACTTTCATTTTTCCACCAGCCCACAGATTCTTCCCCTGTAATACTATTGGACAAAACTTGAACAGTACAATCGTCATAAATTTCTTCTTTATCAAAAATATTCGTGTTCAAAGTTCCACCGTCCATTTTTATTCTTCTCCTTCTTCAAAAATTATATTTTTTTCGCAATATTTTGCATATTGATATTCTACTTGAGCGCCAACACTATCTTTCCAATCTTTTAACATATAAACAGAATCACAGCATTCTAGCATGGAAAATCCAATCTTCATATATTCTTCATTCGTCATGCCAAATGGAAGAATCGCTGGATTAAGAACTGTATATCCAAGTGAACTAAGTTTTGAAGCTACTTTATTAAATTTTTCGTGATAATTGGGGTCATTAGTAATTTTACCAGAAATAAAAATTTTCATAATAATCCTTTCTTTTAACCATAAGCGAAGTATGTAATTGAATGAAAATGTGAATTTTTTACTTCTATAACTTCATAATATTCTGTACCCAATTCTGGATAGTTGCTTTGATACAAAACATTTTCAGGACATTCCACTTTTTCACAATATGCTAAAATGGCATTTTTAAAACATCGTTTCATTTCTTTGTCAGAAGTTAAGTAATTGGGTAGATTTTCTACATAAGAAGGATTGTATTGATTTTTTTGAGTAATTACTTCTTTAATTGTATCTGGAAATTCATCAGAATTTTTTCTATTAATAATAACTGCCGCAACTAACTGTTGGTGTCTATCTGTACAATTGTTTGATTCTGGATATATCACATTAGCTAAAATCTTAACTTCTTCAAGTTCAGTATACCAAAGAAAAGACGCTTCTTGAATAATTGGATTATCTTCTTCAAGTCCAATTTCTCTAGCCAATTCTGCGATTTGATGAAGTTTGTGCTGTGTTGGTGTCCATTCATCTTTTGGGGTTGCTCCCACTATAAAAGAATAAAAAACAATTATGATACATATGAATATAATTTTATTTTTAATTCTTTTCATTTTTCTTTTCCCTCGCAAATTTCATTCTTTCTGCGGCCTTGATTTTATTTTCTTCGGTCATTGTTTTCTTTGGAGAGGGGAATTTAATCCATTCAGAAGGGAATTGTAAATAAATACTTCCATCTTCATTTGTGTATAATTTAGTTTGTTCAGGATATGAATCGTGAAGTTTAATAGCTTTGTTGGTATATTTTCTTACAGAAGAAGTAAGAGAAGCAATACCACCTTCTGTATAATTGATACAAAATTCTTTATCACCAGCGAAATCACTTGTTTTCATTTTCAATCTCCATTACGGTCATTAAACAATAATTTGCCATATCCATAAGAGTATCAATGATAGATTCATCTTTAACTTCGGCCTTTGCACCTTTGGCTAAATTTACGAGTCTATTATACTTATCTCCGATTCGTGTTACAGCAGAAACAATACCCAGTTCCTGATACATTCTACTGAAAGAATCGCCATAATCATTGTTTTTCTTAATGTAAGTCTTATGATTTTGTACGCTAAGTTCTGCGTGTCGCTTAATTTTGTCCATTGGCTTTGCAACCTCCTTTAACTTTGGGTGTATTATACCACAGAAACAAAAGAAAGTCAAGAAGAAAAATGATTTTTCTTAGAAATTTATTTTAATCGCCCCCCTTTATATTTTTGTATATTAAACATTTAATTTATTCACTTTGTTCATAAATTAAATGTTTAATATACAAAAATAATATAAAAATTCTATTGACAAATAAGAAAAAATATGTTATAATATATATAAAATGTATATATATTATATATAATATATATAATTTAATATATATAATTTGAAGTTAAAAAATATAAAAATAAAAATAACAAATGATTGACATTTAATGGAAAATATGATATAATATAGCAAAAGGGGGTGAAGAAAATTAGATGGTATGAATTTGAATATAATACACCCAATTTATCAATGCAACAAAGATTAAGATATGAAAATGGTGATGATTCTTTCTATGAAGAATTTTATAATATAGAAAATACAAGGTTTATACAGGAGGACGAAGTTTGGAATTTGAAAACGGAGTTAGAATAAAAAATTTAGAAGCTGGGGCTTTGTATGAAAATAATTTAGGTGTAAGGGAATCGTTTAGATATACTAATGCAATGATGACCAATAGTTTGTTTCTTGATTATCTTTTGGAAAATGGCCTAAAGATTTGGAAAGGAACAATGACAAGAGATATTATAGGGATAGACTTTGAATGTGGTTCTAGGTCTTTTGAAGAAGAAATAGACCATTTAGAAAAAACTAAAAAATTTTATGAATCACAAGGCATACAATCTTCTGTTGATAAGTTAGAAAAGTTAATTGCTGAAGCACAAGAAAATAAAGAAAAATACGACAAAAAATCCAAAGAACAAATAAGGGAAATTTTTTATAAAGATGGTGTGAATGTAACTTATGTTACTAAAAAGAAAAATGGCGAAATAAAAAAGAAAGAAACTATCCATTATAAAATGCTTTATCGTTCTACGGGGAAAGCAAAGAAAGGTTCTTGTGTTTTTATAAAAGATAGATTATATAATAGGGCAATAGATTTTTTGAAAATGGGAATTAAGTTACCATATGATAATGCTCCTATAGTTGAAATTTCTGCCTATGCTCCTTTGGTTGCTAGTTCTATTGTGGACAGAATAAAAATTGCACCAGAAAATATTTTAATTATTAAAGATGTAGATTCGTTTTTCAAAACTAATGTGGTTAGTATTGAAATAGATAAAAATAAACATTGCTTAGCTAAAAATATAAAAGACTATCAATTAAAGAATACACTGTTTGATGGACAGGCTTTAATAGATAAAAGTATTTTTCCTTCTTGGGGTAATGGGTATCTTTTGTTAAGACAGCATTTTTGTAAAATGGCGGCGTTTTGTTGTGACATTCAAGGTTATTTTAAAGATTATTTTGGCGATATTTATGAATATGCAGAAGTTATTGATATGTTTGGTAATAAACATTGGGCCAAAGATATAAAACTTATAACTACCGATAATGCAGTTAAATGGTTAAAGTTTGGTGTGAGTTATGAAGATTGGTGTAAGAAGGTAAGAGATAGTCATTGTAATTTTGGAATAGTAAAAACGGCACACAAAAGTAAATTGGGCGAAGTTCAAAGAATGAGTTATCAAATGGTGAATGCTTTAGATGTTGATATTATGAACAATGTTATGGCTACTAGTGTTGATTATATCCATTCATTAAAAAAAGACGATGAAGTGTTTTTAGATTATTTAAGAAAGAATGTAAATTTTTCAAATGATTATGATGTGCTGGTTGCATTAGTAGAACAAAACCACGATTTTATTTATTCTGAATATTTTAGGCAAAGACGGAAAGCTATTATTTCTGCTTATACTTTAAATTTTAAATCTGGTCATGTTAATCAAAATGGTGATAATTTAGTAATTGTTGGTTCGCCTTACGCTATGCTTATGGCTAGTGTTGGATTAAACCCCGAAGATGACCCAACATTTGAAGTAGAAGATGGCGCAATTCAATGTTTTACAGAACGGTTTGAAAACGGAGAATATTTAGCAGAATTTAGAAGTCCGTTTAATGCCAAAGAAAATATGGGTTATTTACACAATGTTTATAATCCTTTGTTAGAAAAATATTTTGATTTGGGTGAACAATGTATAGCAGTTAATTTGGTACACACTGATTTTGAGGACAGGAATAATGGGAGCGATATGGATTCCGATTCAATTTATTGTACTAACCAATCTGATATAGTTGCTTACGCAAAATATTGTTACAGCAATTATCCAACTATTGTAAACAATATTCCTAAAGAAAAACAAACCTATAATAACACGCCTTTACATTTTGCTATGATGGATAACAAATTAGCTCAAGCACAAATGGCAATAGGAGAAAGTAGTAACTTAGCACAAATAGCATTAACCTATACATATAATTTTCCCAAAGAAAAAAAGTACAAGGATTATGTTTGTATACTTTCTGTGGTTGCACAAATAGCTATAGATAATGCTAAAAGACAATATGATATTGATATACCAGAAGAAATAAAAAGAATAAAAAATGATATGGATGTAAAGTCAAATGGTTATCCAGCTTTTTGGTCAATTATTCGTCCTGAATTTGATAAGAAAAAAATAAATTTTAATTTAGATTGTCCTATGAATAGATTGTATTCAACCAAAATAGCTAAATATCATTCTTCAAAAGCTACTATTTCAATGAATTATTTTTATCAATCTTACCCCATAGAATCTACTAGACGCAAGTGTAGAAAGGTCGAAGAACTTATAAATAAATATAGATTGAACCTTTTTAATAACATGAATGAACAGGACAGTTATATTTTATTGAGGGATGATTTTGATAGATTGATTGAAGATATTAGAAAGGTTTATTTATCAAAAAGTTATCTTGGGCTGACTTCTTGGCTGATTGATAGAGCTTTTTGTATTTCTAATTATGCAAAAATGTGTGCTAACAGGGAAACAAATAAAACCAATTCGGGACTAGGAAATAATCGTGCGCTGTTGCTAAAAGTGCTTTATAAAATTTCTCCTAAGTCTGTGTTGGAAGTGTTTAATAATGGGCATTGTTAAGTCACCTAATGGAAAGAAAGTGCAATTTTGCACAAGTAATCCACCGCTGATTTTCCAATGCGGAAGAAATATGGAACAGGCTTGTATTTGGTAGGCTCTGGTGCATCGGAGCCTACTAGCAATAAAGAAAAGGATAGAAATAAAGGAAATGAAAAAGAAATTAAAATTATCTAATAAAGAATTGCTAAAAGAATTAAGTGAAAGAACTGGGAATAGCGTAGCCAATATTAGTAGAATTTTTAGCTGTTATGAAGATATTGTAGCCCAATGTATAAAGAATAAAATAGAAGTATCTATTGGTAAATTAGGCACTTTTACATTTAAAGAAGTTCTCCCTAGAGATTACATGGAATGGAAAGGATTTATGGGGGATAAACAATACGCTATTTTCTTTCAAAAAAATACAGATGGTTTTGTAAAAGCTAAATTTAGATTAAATCAGAGTTTTGCTAGAACAGTTAGAGAACAAACATGGGTTCCTTATGGCTCTGTGGCTTCTGGCGAAAATGTTTATGTAACTTCGGAAAACGATGCTAATAAACCTAGAATAGATTTTAAGAAATATATAGAAGAAACAAGATTAGCAAAAGGCGAAGATTTAAATCTTCAAGAAGAAATTGAAAATATAAATCCTGAAGAAGACGAATATGATTCTGTAATTTTAGGAGAAGAAGAAAATGAAAATTAAATATGATGAAAAAGATTTCTTTCTTCTTGCTCAACGAATGGCAGATTGCAAAAATGTAAGTGTTACAAAGTGGTGGAATATATTTTATGAAGTGATTTTGCGACAGTTATATATAGCGGGTGCTGTTTATCTTCCAAATATAGGATGGATTGAATTAAAGAAAAAAGAAGGTCGTGTCTTTAGTCGTAAGGGCGCAGATGGAAGTATTGAAATAGTAGATGTTCCAGAAAGGAATATGCCTGTGTTTAAGCCCGAAGATGATTTTGTTAATGATGTTAATTTGGTTGGCGTTACAAAAAATTATAGACAAAGGGTTAAAAATGGCGCTTTGACAGTTAGGGACAAAGAAAGGGAAAGAAGAACCCAAGCCATGTTAGGTGATAATTTTTATCTTAGTGAAAAAGCAAAAGATAAACGGGCAGAAGTATTAAAAGACGAATTTGAAGAACGATTAAAAGATATGCGAAAGAATTTTGAAAAAGAATTGGAGGCTTCATTGGAAAATGTTGGAACGACAGAAGAATGAAAGTTATATTCAATATTGTATTCGATTGACACAAGAATTGAATAATAAAAATATTTCTTATAGTCAATGGGCTGAAAATCTTTTTGGTAAAATTTGTTATGGTGATGAAAATTTAAGAAGGGTTAGTAATGTTTTCAATTTATTTTTAGATAATATAATTAGCGAAAAGATTACTGACGCTTCTGAAGAAGATATATTAAATTTATTAAAAGAAGAAAAAAATCAAATTATTAAAGAAAGAAAAAAACTACAGACAGAAAATTTACAATATTCAGAAAATCAACGCAATGAAGCAAGAAATGAACTTTTTTACGAAAAAATAGTTGAAGCGATTGGCAATTTACAACCCATTCAAATAAAAGATTTTCAATGTTCTTTGCCTGTTGGAAGTAGTGGGCTTTTGTGTGTTTATGATTTACACGCTGGTTCTACTTATGAAATTAAAGGATTGTATAATGAAGTCGTAAACAAATATGATTTTGAAACAATGCAAAATAGGTTATGGTATCTTTTAGAACAAATGGTTGCCGATGATATGCCTTATGATGATTTAACTATTGTATTTGGCGGAGATTTAGTTGAAAATATTTTAAGAATGTCTAGTTTAACAAAGTTGCGGGAACCTGTTATAGATACTGTAATTAAACTTTCTGAATTTTTGAGTCAATGGATTGTTTGCGTTTATCAAAAACTTAATATACCTATAAATGTAGTTGTTATTGGTGGGAACCATGATATTAACCGCATTCTTGGGTCAAAGAAATATTTGCCAGAAGAAAATCTTTCAAAAATAATTTGTGAATTTTTAAAATTAAGATTGAAAGATATAAAGTATATTTCTGTTGATGACTATACAGAATGTGCTATTAAAACCATAAAACACACAAATATTATGTTTGAACATGGCGAAGTTGACCCTTCTGTTACTTTAGATTATTTTTCTAATCTTTATAATATAAATATTGATGAAGGATATTTTGGACATTTGCATAGACAAGAATCAAAATCTGTTGGTATTGCAGATGTTGGAGATAGAATGGTTTATCGTGTCGGTTCTATTTGTGGTATAGACCAATATGCAAAACAATTAAGAAAAGCAAATAGGGCTTCTGCTACTTTTGCAACATATACAGACAATGGGCGTGATTGGGCTAAAACTTATTATTTAAATTAAGTTTAGCTTTCACAATAAATTCCGAAAGGAGGACTACCTTGTATTATTATTCTTGGGGAAATACTAAGTTTAATTAAGGAGGTGGTCGGGGGATAATTCCCCTATCTACTGTAGGTCGAACAGCAGTATCGAAACCACAGTTTAAAATTAAATATGGAAACATTGTGGGGGCTGGATGTTTTTCAGCCCTCAATGTTTTTGGAGTGAATTTTATGGAAGTTAAAAAGGAAAGATTTTGCCCTTATTGTGGGCAAGTAAAAGGATTACAAAATTTTATTGTTGATTATAGGAATAAGGATAAGTATTTACCTTTTTGTAAAACTTGTACTGATTTTATTGTAAATAAAGCGTCTGATAATCAACTAAGTGTAGTTGGTATTTGGGCGGCGGCAATGGTAAATAATGTTCCTATGATTAAGTATATTTGGGATGAGGCAAAAAAAACAATTGCTGAAACCAATCCTAAATCCCCTTTTGCTGTTTACTATAGAATTATGAGAGAAAAGTTTGGTAATTATGAAGGGGTTTGGCAAAGTGATTGTTGGGTTGGTGATTTTTTAAAAGTTGTCGCTAAAAATGCTGAAGGGACAATTATCCCTTCTGTAGATAAAATACAATCTTTAGTAAAAGATTGGGGAAAGTTTTTAAAAGAAAACGGCGAATATGATTATGAAGCATATGATTATTTATCAAAAAGATATGAAGAATATGTAGAAAATACACAAGGTTTAACAAATGCTATGTCAATGCAATATAGAAACTTGTGCAAAGCTGAATGGTTGAAAATAAAGGCTGACGAATCGGGCGATATAACTGAAGTAAGCAAAGCACAAAAACTGTTAGATAGTTTGTATTCACAATTAAAATTAGATGATTTTGCTGTTGAAAAAAGTGATACAGATAGATTTATTGATAGATTGATTTGGAGAATAGAAGAAACTGAACCCGCAGAAATTGAAGATGAAAATAAATATGTTGATGTGGCTGGGCATGAAAGAAATTACAATTCTATTATGCGTTCTTTGAAAAATATTGTGGCAAATAGTAGGGATTATCCTGAAGTGCCTACAGAGGAATTATAATGCCAGCACAATATAATATAAGAAATGGATTAAGGCAACAATATCTTAAAAAAAGTTTAACTACTACTGCTGTTAGTGATAATACTGGTTTATTGCCTTATCAAAAAGAAAATGTAAAAAAGTGGGTAAGTTTTTACAGAAGAAACTTTGATATTTTTGCAGAAGAAGTTTTAGGAATAAAACTTTATGATATTCAAAAAATGAAAGTCCATATGATGGGGATAAGTGATACTTATTTTGATATTTCTACTCGTGGTTCTGCAAAATCATTTTTAGTTGGTGTTGGAGCAATTTGTAAATTTTGCTTATATCCTTATTCTGAAATTGTTATAACTTCTTCTACTATTTCACAGGCTTCTAAACTAGTGGAAAAAAAGATAAGGGACGAAATAATAAAAAAGTTAAGCCCCTATTTATTATATCTTTATAGCCATGAATATATTTTGATTTATAAAAGTAATACTGAAAGTGGTGGTTATACCATTGAAAATAAATTAAATGGTTCCACTATTATAGTATTACCTTGTTTGGAATCTAGTCGTGGCGCAAGGGCAACTATGGTAGTTTTTGAAGAAGCCAGATTATTAAAAAAGACTATAGTGGATTCTGTGTTTTTGCCAATGCTACATACAAGGCCAGCTAAATTTTTATTAGATAAAAAGTATCAAACAAAAAGATGGTTAAACAAAGAAAAGGGACAAAGCATTTATATTACTAGTGCGAGATTCCGTTATGAGTGGTTGAATTTTTAGACCACTATAAACCCGTTGAACTGCTGGAAACCCCTTAGAGCTATATAAACTACAACATAAGGATGAAATATACCTAAGTGTGAATGTTTGAAAATTATATGGATTGGGCAATCAGCAACGAAGTTCCAAATAGGAAAACGCTCAACGACTATCCTGAAAAGGAGTACACTACAAGCGTTTGGTAGTGGAAGTGGCGGGTGTTTTTATATATCAATTACTTTAAAATAAAAAGTGGTGAAACTAATATTTAATCAAAATCAAAAAGTTAAAGTAAAATGGAATAGTTATACAAGAAAATATTTTGAAGAACTTGGATATACATTTTCTAAGTTAGGTGAAGAATTTGAAGTTTTTGCGTATGAATTGCAACCGTATTCTAATGTAAAAATAGAAGTGGTGTGCGATTATTGTGGAAATATTTATTATCCAACCTATCATAATTTTTATAAGAAAAAAGATAAAAAACATTGTTGTAGAAATTGTGTTTCTAAAGTATCAAAAGAAACTTGTTTAAAAAAATATGGTAAAGAACATTATTCGCAAACCATCGAAAGCAAAGAGCATAAAAAACAAACTTTTATAAAACATTATGGTGTAGAAAATCCTTCTCAGTCAAAAGAAATTCAAAATAAGAAAAAAGAAACAAATAAAAATAAATTTGGTAAAGAATGGTTCGTTGAATCGGATGAATTTAAAAAACAAAATTTAATTCGTTATGGTGTAGAAAATCCGATGCAAAATCACGAGGTAAGAGAAAAGGCGGCTAAATCCATTACGGCGAATAATAATTATCCAACTTCAAAAGAAGAAAATAAATTTATTGGAATTTTGAAAGATATTTTCGGAGAAGAAAAATGTTTAATAGGTCAATATTGCAGAAGATATGTTTTAGATTGTCTATTAATTGTTGAAGATATTAAGATAGATATTGAATACGATGGTTGGTATTGGCATAATTTGAAGCAAGATTCTGATAAAGTTAGAGATGAATATATGCTGTCGAAAGGGTATAAAGTTTTGCGATTTGTTTCTAAAGGAACTATGCCACAAAAAGAATTGATTATTGATTGTGTAAAACAACTGTGTGAAACCAATCAAAAATTTTTACAAATTCAAATTGATATATAAAAACAAAGATATAGTCTATTCTTATATGAAAATATAAGTTTTATAAGCATGAAGTTGCGATTCATGTTAAATGAAAAAGTTTTAAAGAATTTAAAAATACTGTCGCTGGATATTATACTTCCAAGCATGAAAAATATATTCCTTTTGCAGAAGATATTTTTGCGGCAATTGAAGAAGGAAGTAGGACTTGGGCAGATTATAGAAAAAGCAAAAAACAAATGTCTGTTTTAGACTTTAATGCTGAAATTCTAAATCAAATGATTGGTGAATCAGAATCTTCATTCTTTAGTTATAAAGAATTTAATGAAAATAGAACTATGAAACAAGCATTTGTCCCTCCTAAACCATTAGACATATTTTTAGATAATGATTTGGGAAATCCTAAACCCGAAGATACTGAAATTAGATTAATTGGTATTGACTATGCTTTTGCGAATACTACTGGTGGGACAAAGAATGACGCAACACAGATAATGTGTATGTCGCTTCATTGGAAGAATCGCCACTTTGAAAGGCACATTGATTATATTGAAGGTCACGAAGCGAGTGATAGTATTGGTGCTAATAATAGATGCAGAGAATTGGCATGGGATTATTCTATGGGTGCTGAATTTTATGTAATTGCTGATACAAGAAGCGGTGGAGAAACGCTTTTTAATAGAATGACAATGCCTTGGAAGAATCCAAATAGAGAAGGATTTTGGGATGAAAGAGGTTTCGGTGTTGCTACAAATCCTAGGCTTCATGTTGTTACTGAAGCAAAGTTGGAAGATTTAAGAAATAGAACAATTGATGCTGATGCAGTTTCTTGTATAGTTCCTATTATTGGTTCTTCTGAATTAAATAGTTCTTGTTGGGTATCTTTAAAGAAAAATTTAGAATTAAATAATATAAAGTTTTTAATTTCCCCAGAAGATAAACAAACAGAACTAGAAGATAATGGGAAATATTATAAAATTACTAGTGAAGAACTTGCAGATATTTTATATCCACATTATATGACAGAAAATTTAATTCAAGAAGCGGTTGGATTAACTTCTGAAATTAGGGATAATAGAATTAGGTTACATGAAGTTGGCACAAACACCAAAGACTTAATTGTTCTATTGTCTTATTTAAGTTATATTGCAGATAAATTAGAAAATGAATATAATAAATATTTTTATGAAGAAGAACATACAGATGATAATGAACTGTTACAATTAGTTTTTTAAGAAAGGAGGGGCATTTTTGGCAGAAGAATTAACAAGAAGCCAAGTAGAAGAAATTGTTGAATTTGTAAATGGTCTTAGGAATGCTTCTAATTATAATTATGTGTTGAACGAAAGACAAGGGTTTTATAGTCCTTTTCTTCAAAATCAACAATTAAATCAATTAAATAATAATCCTTTAGTTCCTTCTTCTATGGAGAAGATAGAAACTGCGCTTGCACAATATAAAGACCAAGGAATTGTATTACAGGGCTTTACTGAATTTATGCAAAAATGGGATATGATTTTTACTAGGGTTTTAAGGTCTTATAGTGATATATTATCTTTTGATTTACAGATAGTTCCTAAAGGTGAATATACAAAACAAGAATTAAATTCTAATGAATTTTTAGAAGATAAGAAAAGAATTTATAGATTTCTTGACGCTTTTGATTATAAGAATGAATTTCATAAAATGTGTGTTGAAGTAATGCGTCACGAAATAGTTTATACTTGGTTAAGAAAAACAAAGTGGAATAATCAAGGTATGAAGGGTACACTTCAAATTATGCCTCAAAAATATTGTATGCTGACAGGGTATTGGGAAAAAGGATTACTCTTTGATTTTGATATGAGTTATTTCTTAAATCCCGGCGTAGATATTGATGGTTTTGACCCAATATTTAAGAAATATTATAATGAAATGTTTACTAATGGGGAATATGCAAATTATATTCCAACTGCGCCCTTTACAGACAGAACAGGAACCTATGCCCTGTGGCATCAAACTTCCCCAGAAGATGGGGCGTTTTGTTTTAAATTTGATACAAGTAATTTCAATAACACTCCTTTCTTAGCTCCATTTATAAAAAACTGTTTTACAAATGATGAAATTGCCAATTTACAAAAAGACAAAGATATGATTTCTGCGTATGCAATTTTAGCTGGTGAAATTAGACTGTTCGACAATGCAAAGTCTGGTACGGTTAAAGACCAATTTGCTATTGCTCCTAATACATTGGGCAAGTTTATGGGTTTGGTCAAAAATGGGTTAGACAAACATATTAAAGCGGTTGCCATGCCTACAGAAAACACAGACTTTTATCAATATAATGACAGTAATAAAGATATGTATAATACACATTTGAGTGCTGTTGCGGGTGTTGGTTCTGGATTATCCAGAATAATTTTTAGTTCTGATAGAATGTCTAATGCTGAAATTCAATATGCTGTAGAAACTCAATATAATTTGATGAAACCAATGTATGCCCAATTTGAAAATTTCTTAGATTATTTTGGTAATAAATTAACGAGGAAATATAAGTTTAGTTTTATTCTTGATGGGTGTGCTTATGAATTTGAAAAAGAAAAAAGAGTAGATAGGTTAATCAAATTAGCTGATAAAGGTATGATTCTTGACCCTAGCGCTTATGCTTTCATAGCAAATATGCGTCCACAAGAATTTGAAAGGTCTTTGGCTTCGGCTCAAGCCAGTAAATGGTATTTGAAATTAGGTTTATTCCCAAATACAAATACTGCTTCTAATGGGTCTGATGGTAGACCAACTTTACCTTCTGATGAATTGTCCGATTCTGCTGAAGAAAGTAGAAATCAATAAGGGGATAAATATGGTTATTCGTGGAACTCCAAAAAATATAGAAGATTATTATATAGCAGATAGTGAAATTGCATTTAAGTTGCAACAAGCAGGTATTAGGTCTGCTTATATTGATGAAGATGCTGTTTATTTTAAAAAGAATAAAAAGCTAATTCAAGTTTTACAAAAATTCGGCATTGCTGAATTTTAATATAATAAAAAAGAGGTGAAGTGTGGGTGAGTGAAAATGTGAAGTTTGCGGTTAGTGATATAAGGATTAAAGAAATAGAAACTTATGACGAAGAAGAATTTGCTGTTGCGAGGATAGGTTTTTTAAGTTCTCGTCCGAATGCACATGGACTTCAAATTTCTAACGAAGTTTTATTAGCCAACGCTTCTACCGTTCTTGGAAAATTTTTGGTTGCAAAAATATCCCCTATTACTAATGATGCTGAATCCCATGACCCCAAGGAAGTAATATATGGTTATTTTCCAAAGGAACAAGAAATTGTTTTTGTCGAAGAAGAAGGGTATCTTAGGGCTTATGCAGATGCAGTAGTTTCAAAAATTTATGGCAAAAAGTTTTATAATATTTTTGAAGATGATGATACTAGGGATGTTTCTGTAGAAATGACAGTTTTAACAGAAAACGGCAATGACACAAATGATGTTGTTGAATCTTTTAATATTGTTGGTGTGACTGTTCTTGGTCGTTCTGTACGCCCATCGTGTCCAGAATCCACTATAGAAATGATTAGATTTAGTGAAAAAGCAACCATATATTTTGAAACAATAAAAAAAGAAGAACGGAGAAGTAATATGGCTGAAGAAAATTATGTAAACCATCCTATAGACGAATCTAAAGAAGCCGTTTATGAAGGAGAATGGGATGGGGAACAAGCTAAACAAGATTTAATCAAAGAAGAAAAATATGAAACGCTTGCCCCCAAAGTTTGTCTGCGCCTTGAAGAAGGGTGGAAAGATAGACAGGTTACAAAATTAGGTTATCCTGTCATGTGCTTAAATGACGGTAAGTGGGTTTATTCCCATAAGGGATTAGCTTCGGCTCTTGGTTATGCAAAGCAACATGACGATAACGATATAGTCAGCAAGGTTGAGGCAATTTATAAGAAACTTGGCCTTGACTCTGATGGAAAGGAGGAAAGTGCCAAAATGAGTGAAATTGAATTTGCCGCTGTTGATATTGGTGCTCTTTGGGATAAACTGTGGGAAGCCTTAAGGGATAGATACCCCTATGAAGATTATGGTTCTTGGTATTGGATTGATTCTATTTGGGAAGAAGATAATAAAAAGTTTGCTATTATTCGTAAGCGTGATACGGATGAACTTTATCGGTTGGATTTTAGTTATACTGAAGAAGGTTTAACTTTAGCTGAAGAAATTGTTGAAGTAAAAGTTGAAATTGTTGAAACAGATGTAATTAAGCGTTTTGCTGAACCAGAAGATATTTCTAAGTATCAAGAAACAAAATGTGAAGAAGTTTGTGCTAAGTGTGGGAAACCTATGGCAGAATGTGAATGTGAAGATTCAGAAGATGAAAAATCAGACGATGTTGAAGAAAATGGCGAAGTTAATGCTTATGACCTTTCTGCACAAATTTCTAAGCTGGAAGCTGATATTGCTGAACGTGATAATATTATAATGGAAAAAGATAAAGAACTTGAAGAATTACGGCAATATCGTGACGCAAAAATGGAAGAAGAAAAGGCTAAAGTTGTTGGGTCTGTTCTTAATTCTTTAGAAGATTTCATGGATAAGGCTGAAATGGAATCTTGCCGTACTGAAGGTATGGCTTGCAAATTTAGTGAATTAGATGCTTGGTCTAATAAGGTTAAGGCTTCGGTTGTTGATAAAGCCTTGAAGAAAGGTAAGAAGTCTACTGAATTTAGTAGGATTGCTGGGCCTGTTGACCTTGATAATAAAAAATCCAAAAATGTTTGGGATAGAATTTAATAAAAAAGGAGATAAAAAATTATGGCTTTTAATGGTTATGTGAATACTGGTCGTTGCATGGCTATGGATGTCGATGCACTTACTGCTACTGGTATCAATACTTCTACTGATATTCAGAATGGTTATTTTGTGACCCTTGGTGATTATCAGAATACTTCTGGCGCTATTAATGAATTTGTTTATAGTGTAACTCTTGCCGCCGCTTCTACTCTTGGCAACTGGCTTGTTCGTACCCCTGAAGTGGGTATCACAATTGCCGAACAGATGGAAGATGACCCCCGTTATTTTATCAATCATGCTGGACAGCCTATGCAGTTGATTCGTCCTATGCCCGGTGTTGATGAAATTGAAGTTACTGCTGAAACCCTGAGTGCTGTTGCCGCCAAGGGTGATTATTACACTCTGGTTGCTGGTAAACTTACTAAGGCTCAAGCCGCTACTACTTCTGCCACTTGCTTTGTGTGCCTTGGTACTCATACTATTAACTTTGGTGGTGCCGATGTGACCACTTATATTTTCCGTTGCGTTGCTAACTAATGCTATTTTCTGATGTTTTACAAAACTATAGATAAAGGAGATTAAAAATATGCTTTCTAATGAAATTATCGCTTTTGCCAATGGTCATACTGACCTTTATGAAGCCGCAGAGCGTTATTACCGTTTTGAAAATGAGCGTACTGGCGAGAATGCCGATAAGTTGACTAACGCTTATTTTGCTGAAATTGAACGCAAGTCTGGTGTTGTTCGTGAAGGTATGGATGTTATGGCTTGGGCCAATCATCCTTCCGTCAAGTGGGCGAGTTTCGCTGTACTGGACGCGGTAATTAACACCATTATTCCTGTTGTTACCCTTCCTCAGTTTGGTAATTTTGCTGATTTCCGTACTGTTGGTTATGGTGATATTGTTAAGTTTAAGGTTATGCCTCGTGGTCTTTACACCGTAAGTCGTGGAGCGCATGGACAGCGCACAGCTTTCCGTCAGAAGAAATACGCTTCTGATGTGACTGTTGCTCCTGTTGAACATATGGTTACTATCTATGTTGACTGGTATCGTGTTATGGCTGGCAAGGAATCCCTGCCTGAGTTCCTTAATCTTGTTCTTAATTCTGTTGAAAATGCCATGTATAGTGATGCCCTTGATGCTCTTGTGACTGGTATTGCTTCTGCTACTACTGGCGATAGCATTCTGCAAGCTAGTGGTGCTTTCGATATGACTAAGTTGCTTCAGATGTGTGAAAAGGTTGAAGCTCTGAATGGCGGTGCTCGTCCTATCATTGCTGGTTCTGCTTCTGCCCTGACCAATGTTGTTCCCGATGCTTCTGCTGGTTATCGTCTGAATACCGATGCCGCCAATGGCGTGATTGAAGTTCTGCGTTCTGCTTATGGCTATGATATTGTTAAGCTGAACAACGCTATTAATCCTGCTACTGGCGCTCTGAAACTTCCCAGCAATGCGCTGTTTGTTGTTTCTCCTTCTCAGGATAAACTTTTGAAGGGTGTTATGTCTACCGCGATTTCCAACTCTAACGATTACTTTGATAATGCTGACCTTACTCAGAATTTCACCTATCGCAAGGATTGGAACTTTGCTTATGCTTCTGCCGCTTACGCTGGCTATTACTACAGCATTACCTAAGTTTAAAAATTAGTTATTTATGGGGGAAGGGCAAAACACCTTTCCCCCATATATGAAATTAAAATGAAAGAAAGGGAAAAATATGGCTACAACTAAAACTACAAAAAATACTTCTACAAAAGAAAATGCTGAAACTATTTCTAAAACCAATCAATCCCCTTCTATTGAAGAATTGATGGCTCAAATTGCTGAACTTAAAAATCAAATTTCTAAAAGTAATACAGTCGTTGAAACTAAAGAAGAAAGTGTTTCCGAAGAAAAAATGATTCGTTTTATTTCGCTTGCTAGGGGTTCTGTGCTTTTGAAAGGTACTGCTAATCGTCCTTATGAAATTGAAGGGCGTTTTGCTGAAAGAATGTTTAGTGAAAGCGAAGCTAGAGCTATCGTTAATTTGATGGGCAATTATATGCGGGAAGGATTTGTTTATATTGATGATGCTAAATTTGTTAAGTCTGTTGGATTAGCTGACGCTTATAAAAATATTCTTACCCCCGAAGTTCTCAAGAATCTTTTTAATCAGAATCCCAATACAGTAATAAGTGCTTATGAAAATGCTACAGATGGTCAAAAACAGTTAATCATTGATATGGTTTATGAAAAGAAAAACAACGGAGAAGTTATAGATGCTAATATTTTAATGCAACTTGGCAAAATGTCAGGAATTGATTTATTAGACACAGAAGAGTAAGAGGTGATTCTATGGCAACAAGTTTTGATGTTGTTGAAGATTTAGGTCTTACTGTTATTGCAGATTATAAAATAGAAAAATTATTTACCCAACAGGGGGAAGAACAATTTAAAGCCTATTGTGATATTTTTCTTATGAATGCAATTAATAATTTTATTGATTGTAAACAAGATTTGACCTATGATTTATCTACCCGTACTTTTGATGAAGATTTAACTTCTTTAGAAATTAGTATTTTAGCTGATTATTGGGGAATTGCTTGGATGACGAGAAATGTCCAAGACGCTACACAGATTAGTCTAAAGTTGAGTACAAGTGGGGGATTTGAAACCCATAGTGAAGCCCAAAACCTTAAAGAAAAAAGTTCTTGGTTAGATAGGCTCCGTGAACGGGTGGAACAAAAAATTACACAATATCAATTATTGGATTTTTCTGGATATGAAGTTTGAGGTTGATTATGGACAAGTCTGAAGTTGTATCTCAAATTTTTAAAATATTATTGTTGTATGAAGATGTTTATAATGAAAATAATAATATTACAGAAAAAGATTATATTGGATATTTAGATAGATTGTATGTGTATTGGTTAGGCGTTGGTTCTTCTGAAATTTATAATATTATTAAGGGGCTTAGAATTTTAGGCATTGAAGCTGACCATAAGATTGTTAAATCTATGGTTTTTCATACTATAAATTTAATTGAAAAGGGGGATAAGGATGCCGTTTGAAATGTTTGAAACCATTTTGTCAAGTTCACCTTCTTATACCCCAAACAATTTTTATCGTGAATTAGAACAGGCTTTTATTGATAGTCAATGGGAAAATACAACTTCTCTTTTAACAATTCAAGAACAAGATGTTACATTACTCCAAGAAGATTATTTTCAAGATTTTACTTTTGAACCTATAGAAGTTTGGGTTGATACTGTTGTTGGACAAACTTCTACAGGGTCTAAAACTGGTAGAGATTTCCTTAAATTGATTTTTAAAGATATAAATCATCCTAAATATGAAGGTCGTTATTATATTGTTAATAATGAATATTATATTAGTTATTTTGATAATCGTGTTGTGGATGTAGACGCTAATTTAAGTGTGCGTAGGTGCAACCAATGGATGAAAATTGTTGACCCTATGAATGGAAGTATTTATCAAATTCCTGTCGTTGTGGATTATGATATGACAGCTTCTTCTAATAGGGTGACAAGTTCTGTAATTACTCCTAATAACCATGCTTCTGTTAAAGTTCAACAAAACGCATTCACGGACAGATTGTTTAAAACTAATGCAAGATTTATTTTGGGTGGTAGACCTTTCAAGATTACAGGTATGCAGAATGCTACTAATCAATTTATTAACAATGATTTGGCTAGTTTAATGGATATAGATTTGTTTTTGGATGAAATTTGGGAACAAGATAATCTTGAAGATGGAATTGCTTATAATGGAACATATGATTATATTGTTGATATTAACGGACAAGATATGGAACTGATTCCAAATAGTACAGGACAATTATATTCTAGTGTTCTTTTGAATGGAGAACAGGTAGAAAGAATCGTGTTGTGGAATACTTCTGATGAAAGTGTAGTAACAGTAACACAAGAAGGAGAATATAGTGTAGTTGGCGAAGTTGGGCAGACAGCTTATATTACTGCATCTTTGTACGGCAATGAAGATATTTTTGACAAAATAAACATTACTATTGTAGATGAATCTATGGTTCAAGCAGATGTTATTATTGACCCTGTAATTACTGGTATTAGAGAATATGAAAGTGTCCAAATAACTGTTTTGGGATTGTATAATGGCTTAACGGTTAAGCCAGATAATGTAACTTTAAGTCTTGACGCAGAAGTGTATAATTATTTAAATTATACACAAAATGATAATGTTTTTACTTTAACTTGTTTAAAAAGATGCAATAATGTTATCCCAATGATGTTTACAATAAGTTCTACAAATCCTGATTATACTGTTAGTAAGGTTGTAGAAATTAAATTAACAAGTCTATTAGGGTAAGGAGGATTTTGTATGTATAATAGTTTAAGTCGCTTACCTTTAATAGCTTATAATATTTTAGTGTATTTAGCAAAGCAATCTTCTGCTGAAGATATATGGAAAATGTTAAAATATAATGACTATAATTGTTTGTCAAAACCTAATTTGACTTTTAGTGAAAAAATGGAATTGATATGGAAAAATGGGCCACAAGAAAATTTTAGCGTTTTTCTTTCACCTTTAGTAGAAGATGCTGTGACCGAATCAAAATCTATTATGAAAATATATGATTATTATATCCAGCCTAGAGAAAGATATTGGAGTGCTGTTATTTTTGCTTTTGATTTTCTATATGGTGGAAATATGGCCTTGATTGATTATAAGGGTATTCCAAGTTCTAGGGGAGATGTTTTTATTCATAGTGTTTTATCTACTCTGAATGGCGTTGAAATTGGTGGAATAGGGAAATTAAGTTTTGAAGATGATGTAAGCCGCTATAGTTTGGCGAAAGCCACTATGGGAAATGAACGTACATTTTGCGGTGTACAGCTTTATTTGACGGTTAGAATAGGGGATGCTGGAACATCTTCCGAATGTGATGATTGATATAGATTTTTTATCAAAAGTTTATTTTTGGTTTGATTTACCCGTTCCTTATAAATTGGAAAAAGATAAAGAAATTTTTATTTATCCTATAGGGGTTAAAGATAGTGAAACATTTTTATCTTCTATAGATATTATTTCTATTGATAAAAATTCTTTAAGTGACGCTAGATATATTTCTATGTCTTATTTAGATTTTTTATTTTCTGTTCTTATTTTTAATGAAGATAAAAATTTATCTGAACTTTCTAAGATTAAACTAGCATTTTTATTATCAAAGTGTTTGAAATGGGAAGATGAAACAGATATTAAAATTATTGTTGACAATAAGGGCAAAGGAAAAATAATTTATAAAGATTGTGAAATAAAATCTAAACAATTTGAAGATATAAGAAGAATTATTTTATATCAGAATTTAATAGATTTTGATGATTCTTATATAAATCCAGAAGTTAGAGAAGCAATTAATGAATTGGAAAAAGTTAAATTTCAAAATATAGAAATTCCTAACATTGAAAGACGAATGGCAATTATAACTGCTCATACAGGTATTTCAAAAAAAGAACAAATGGAAATGACTTATAGAAGTCATACTGCACTTTTTAAAGAAGTATATGGGGAAGTTGATTATTCTACAATTCGTACTGCGGCTTTAATTGGTAATATGTTTAGCAAGAAAAAGAATGAAATTGAAGATTGGATTTATAAGAAGAAACAAGATAAATATTCTAAATATTTTACTTCGCAAGAAAAATATAGTGAATCTATGGGCGGTAGTAAATCTATTCGTCCTGAATCCTTGTAAATTTTAAGGAGGAAAAAATATGAATCGTTATTTAGCTGGCGTTGGTAGGGCGTTATTGATTCGTGGAAATGATTTAATTGGTGTTGCGAAAACCCTCACGGAGAGTACATTTGACTTTGCTATTACGGGTGAAGAAATTCGTGGTGGTGCGGCTAATATGCTGTGGGGTCGTTATTTTCACGATTCTACTTTAACTGCAACTTTAACTGACGCTATGTTTAAACTTGAATACATTGCGGCTTCTCTTGGCACAAGTATTCAAAGTGGTGGTTTGTCTGTGGCTGAAGAACAAGTCGCCGTTAGTGGTGGTGTGATTACTGCTACACAAACTCCTGTCGCTACTGCTGGTTCTATTATTGGTTGGTACAAATTACCTTCTGAAGAAAATTGGCAAGTGGCTACTTTCAGTGGTAAAAATATTGCAATTGCTGGCGCTACTGATAATACTGTGTATTGTCTTAAATATTTTTATCAAAATGCTAATGCTCGTAGCATTGTGCTGAATGCTAATTATGTTCCCGATGAACTTCATGTTGTTATTATTAACGACTTGTTTAATGGTGATATTGCTACTGACCCCGCTAACACTAGTAAAATTGGTCGTTTAATTACTGATATTCCTCGGTTCCAGTTAGATGGCAACCAGAATTTGTCCCTCACTTCTTCTGGTGCGGCTACTACAAGTCTTTCTGGTTCTGCTCTTGCTATGAGTGACCCGAACAGTTGTGAAGAAGATGCTTATTATGGCACCATGACGGAAGAAATCTTTGGTGAAACTTGGCAAGAAAAGGTTATTGCTCTTGCTGTTGCAGATGCCGAATTAGAACTTAGTGTTGGTGAATATTCTGTTGTAAGCGTGTATGCTGTTTTTGGTGGGGGTGTGGCTTCCGCTAAGAAAGATAATTCTAATTTTAATTTTACGGCTGTATCTGGTGCTGAAGCTGTTAGTTTGAATTATGATAATATACAAGGAAGAATACAGGGTAAGGCCGCTGGAACGGCTGTAGTTGAAGTTACATTGACTGGTTATCCATCTGTTTCCCCGGCGTATGTTTATGTAACTGTTTCGTAAATAAAAACACCTGAGCAAGTGGTTAAACTGCTCATTTTTTATTAAGGTATAAAAATATGTGTGAATTTATTGAAGAGAACAAATGTAAAATAAACCAATCCCCTTGTCCTTGGGTATATTGGTGTGACAAAGCGCAAGGTTGGAGGCCAAATAAATATATGCCTGAAAAATGTAATATGAAAAAAATTACAAAACACAATGGCAAATATAAAGTAAGGGATAGTCGTAAAGGTTTTTTATATGTTGATATAGAAGATACCACATATAAAATTGAAAATCCTTTTGATTTTATTCCAGATTATGTCGATGTTCAAAAAAGAAACGGCACTTATAAAATAAAAAAGTGAGGGTTGGGTGTATGAATTATGAAGCTGAGATTATGGAAATGAAAGGCAACATTTCTCATTTGCAAAAAGATGTAGCTGAAATCAAAGCTACTCAACCATTATTACAAAAAACATTAGAAAGAAATATTGAAACTCAAGAAAAACTATCAAACACTTTACATGAAGTACAATTGTCTTTAGTTTCAATTGTTGATAAATTACAAGACCAATCTGAAGATATTGATGAAATTAAAAAAGAAATGGATTCTAATAGAAACAGTATCAACAATAAAATTTCACAGGTTGAAGAAAAAATAGAAAATGTTGACGAAGAAGGAAAATTTAATATTCGTACTTTTCTAAAAAATTATTTTCCTTGGATTGTAGTTGTTGTAGGAATTGGGGCCAATTTAATTTCAAAATATGTAAAGTTTTAATTAAAGGAGATTAAAATGAAAATTAAAAAGGAAATTCCTAGCACTTATTTGGATGAATATGATGTTAGGGTAAATAATTATTTGACTTATGCAGATATTCAAAATATTGTAAACAGTACCTTAGAATTGGAAAAAAGCAAACAAGATAATGATATTGTCGCAGATAGTTGGGCTAATCGAAATCAAAATATTGATATGGTTTTATTAGTTTGTGCCACCGACATTCCTGTTGAAGAATTAGAAAAAACTAGTCATTCAGTTTTATTAAAATCTGGACTTATTGACGCTGTTAAAAATGTTATTAAAAATTATAATCGTGTGGAAGAAGCCTTTAAATATACAGAATCTTGGGATAAAACTTTAATTTATGGATTGCAACTTTTGGCTAAAAAGATGGAATCTAAAGATTTTATGAAAAAATTAAAAGAAGTTTTAAATGGCGAATCTAACAAATCTAACGGATGAAAATTCTATAAAGAGGTTTCTTCAACCAAAGATTGAAATTATAGTTAATGAAATATTGGCTGGAATTGAAGAATGGAATAAAAAGGAAATAGAAAGAATGGTTTATGCTAAAGGAACACCTACATATTATGAAAGGACAGAACCAGAATTTAATTTTGAATCTGCTTGGGGCGGAGAAATTAAAGAAAGTAATCCAAATTATGTAGAAGGTGAATTTAGTTATAAACCGGATGATATGTCTTTGGGATATGAAATTGATGGGCAACATTCTTCTATTATAACTGGTGAAGATATTAGACCTTATTTAGCTGAAATAATATATGAAGGTAAAGCTGGCCATATTTTTGGAACTGGTTTTTGGACACAAAAAAGGGATGCTTGGATAGAACTTTTAAGAATAGCAAAAGTGGATGGCGCAAAAATGAAAACATGGATTAACAGAGGTGCTAAGAAAGCAGGATTAAAAATTGAATGGTAAAATAACAATTGGATTGGATTGTAGCACTAGAAGTACGGGATATGGTGTTTTTCAAAATGATAAATTGATAGATTATGGCATTATAAAATCTGAAGAATTAGATTGGCGTAATCGGTTATTGATTCAAAGTAAAGTTTTGGGAGAACTATTTGATAAATATAATCCTGAAGAAGTTTTTGTTGAAGATGTGCCCTTGAATCCTAGAGGTGGTATTAAAACTGCTGTTATGTTGGGTGCTGTTCAAGGTATGGTTTATGGTTTGGGTGCTTCAAGGAAAATAGAAATGAAATTTGTTTTACCTTCAGTTTGGCGCAGTCCATTGGGATTGTTTGATGGAACAAAAGAGGGTAAAAAGCGTGAAGTTCTAAAACAAAAATCAGTTGAAAAAGCCAATGAATTGTTTGGTCTTGAATTGGTTTATAAAAGTCCTTCTAGTAAACAAAACTGTGACGATATTAGTGATGCTATTCTTTTGTGTTATTCACAAATAAAACAAAGATGTTTTGGAAAAAGTATTGACAAATAAAATAATGTGTGGTATAGTTGTGTTGAGGTGAAGAATATGTTTAGTATTATTTTAATAATTGCAGGATTTAAGGCTGGTTGCCCTATCTTGGCAATATTTTTTGTAGTGTTCTTTTGGGTTTGTGTTTTGTGTTCTAATCCTTTAAGAAAAACTAATACTACACATTATATAGATAAATATGGTGATGAAAATTATGGGGATATAAATTGGCTCCGTAATAAAAAACTATGAAAGGTGTACGAAAAGTACACCTTTTTTTCATAAAGGAGCGTGAAAAATGGCAACACAATTTAGTATATTGGCAAAAGTAAAAGTTGATACCGCTGATATACAAAAACAATTAGATAATTTAAAAGATAATACTATACGAATTCATGCCGACACGCAAGATTTTGAAATGTCAATTTCAGTAGCCAATGCTGTAATGAGGGAATTTGTAGAATTGGCTAGCAATATGGTTGAACAAGTTTATGCCCTTGATACTAGCTTGACCGAATTTAAAAAGGTTTCAGAATTGCGTGGGGCTGGATTAGATGAATATGTAGAACAGCTTGGAGAATTGGGGCAAATAACCGCACGAACAACAAGTGAAATGGTTGATGCCGCAACAGAATTTAAAAAATCTGGCTTTAGTGAAGAAGATAGTAAAACATTGGCGCTTGTCGCTACAGAATATCAAAATGTGGCTGACGAAGCTATAAGTGCGGGAGAAGCGGCAAATTTTATCATTAGCCAAATGAAAGCATTTAATTTAAGTGCCGCAGATTCACAGCATATAATTGATGCCGTTGACTTTTAATTGGCGGTTGTCAGGGTTAAATGACGGGGACTCCCTTAGAGTTTTATACACCAACTTATCATAGTGATATAGATAAGGGCTTAAAGTAATGTTTAAGATAAGGTAAAAGATATAAAAATTGGGAAATCCGCAACCAAGGGACTTTTTAAGTTCAAGGTTCACAGACTATCGAAAGCAATCAAGTTATTCTTGACAAATGTAACTAATTATAGTATAATTAGAATAAGGCTAATTATAGCACGAAGCAAGTAGAGTAGAGAAAAGTGCTATTTCTCGAAACGCCCTGCCGTTGTAAAACGAAGATATAGTCGGTTCTTATAAGAAATTATAAGTGATTAAATAAATTATTTTTGGAGGAATTATGCCAAACAGAATAGTTTAGAATATAGACAGTATTTAGATGAAATAAAAAACAATTATTGTTTTAATCATCATATCAATTTAATTAGAATTTCTTACAAAGATATACAAAAAACAATACAAAATATAAAGAACTATTAAATAATTTATTTAATCAGCCATAGTTAGCACCTATGGCAAACAACAAGGAATGAAGTCTCAAATAACTTTTCCGTTTCATCCGCAGATTTGGCTACAAATATTGGCAAGGCTTCTGCGGCCTTGGCTATTGGCGGGGTAGAATACGAACAGGCACTCGGGATGATGACCGCTATAACCGAAATCCAGCGTAGTGGAGCTAAAGCGGCAAGAGGTCTTGTTTCAATTCAGTCTCGGTATAATCAAATTTTGGATGATACTTCTTCTACTGGACAAAAACTAATTGCTTTTTATGATGAACATAGTATTCAGCTTTATGACCAAGAAGGGCAATTACGTTCACTTTGGGAAACTCTTTCTGACGTGGCTAAAATTTGGGACACATTGGATGAAAACGAACAAAAATACTTTTTAAATATTCAAGCTGGCGCTAATCAATCGGTGCAGTTGGGTGCATTGATGGGGAATTTCCAAACTGCTATTGAAGCAACCGAAACTGCTCTAAATTCTGCGGGTTCAGCCATGCACGAAAACGAAAGTTATATGCAGAGCTTGAACGCTCGCACAGATTTACTTAAATCAACTTTTCAAACCCTAGCAAATGATGTTATCCCTAAAGAACTTATAGCCAAAGGATTGGATGTATCAGATAAATTCCTAAAACTTCTTGATACTGATTTAGGTGTTGTTCTTACTAGAATTACAATGCTTACTGGAATAGGCTGGGGATTTAGTAGTTTAGCTAGCGCTTCTAAAATTTTACCAACTATTGTTTCACAGTTTGGTAATTTTGCAAAACTTTTAAGCGGAGCCGCCATAACAATTCCAGATGCCGCCGCTAAAGTTGGTGGATTGACAAAAGCAATGGCGGTATTTCAATCTACTGCGCTTCCCGTAATAGGAATTTTAGCGGCTTTAGGGGTTGGTATTTATAGTCTTTGGGAAAGAGCGAAAGATACTGTATCGCCCATTGACCAATTATCTGGTTCTTTAATACAACTAAATCAAACTTTAGATTCTTCAGAACAAGCTATTGACAAAACTAAAACTACTGTTGAAGCAACTTCAAATGTCGCAGAACAATATATTCAAAGACTTGAAGAATTAGATAAACAAAGTTCTTTAACATCACAGCAACAGCAAGAATATCACAGTATTTTAGAAAGCTTAAAATCTACAATACCTTCTGTTTCTGGACTGATTGATACTCAAACTAATAGTATTATTGGTGGTACAAAGGCTCTTAGAGAGCAAATTCAAGCGTGGAAAGAATTATCAATTCAACAGGCTTATCAAGATAGACTTACTGAAGCCTATAAAAAATATGCTGATGCTCAAATTGAATATGAACAACGTAAACTAGAATTACAAGAAGTTCAAACGCAAAGAAGCGAAGCAGAAAATTTACTTACTCAATCGGTTGCAAAAAGAAATCAATTGTTAGCCGCGCTAGATGCCACTACCAATAAAGCAGAAAGACAAACAATAGGCGCACAAATTGGATATTATCAAAATATTATAGATGAACAACAAAAATTGTTTATGTCTTTGGGCGCTGAAAAAATCCCTTATACTCAGGCGCTTTCAGAATTTGAAGCTGGATTAGAATCTGCTAAAGAAGAAATAGATAAAACAGAAAAGGCTATTTTAAGTTTAACTTCTAGTTTTGCTTCTGTAACTCCCGAAGAAGTAGGAAAAGCCATAGAAGAAACTGTAGATGAAACTGTAGTAGGTGGCGATACTGGCGTTGTGGGTGGGGGTTCAATTACTTCTGCCGCAACAGAGGAAAAGAAACAAACTGTCCGTGATATTATAAATTCTTATCTTGATGGTTCAGAAACTTATATTAACCTTCTTGAAAGTCAATATGAATTATTAACTTTACAAGGTGCTTCTGAAGAAGATATACTTGCTAAAATAAAAGAAATACAAGATAATCGTCATAAAGAAGCAGAAATTTTAAGAGTAATATTAAATAATGCTGAATCTTTAAGTCTTACTACAGACGATATTTATGAAATTGAAACACAAATAAATGAATGTAGCATCGACTGGTGGAATTGGCAAAATAAAATCAACAACCTTCTTAAAGACGCTGAAACAAGTACAGAAAATATTGAAGAAAATGTTGATGATATTTATACTCGGTATGAAGAAGGTATTGCAAAACTAAGGGAAGAAGAAAGAGAACGTGCCGCCAATTATAAAGATGATGAAACTTATCAATATTGGAATCTTCAAATTCAACTAATTGATGAATATATTGCACAACTTCAAAAATCTAATGAGCAATTAAATGAACAACTTAAACTTCAAGAAAAATTAGATAATTTAGCTAGGGCTAAAGAATCTAGGTTGTTGGTCTATAAAGATGGTACTTATCAATATATAGAAGATGTTGATGCAGTTTCTAAAGCCGCAAGAGAATTGAGTGATGTTCAAAGAGAACAAGCGTTAGCTAAGACAATAGAAGATTTGGAATATACCAAGTCAGCTTATCAAGCTATGGCGGGTGCTGTTGAAGAAGGTAAATTGGGTTCTCCTTCTTGGGCCAATACTTATCTTAGAAAATTAGATAGACAAGGCGGTTGGCAAGAAGTATTTGGTTATCCGGGTTATGCGCAAGGTACGACAAATGCTATTGGTGGTTTATCTTTAGTTGGTGAAAAGGGCGCAGAATTAAGAATATTGAATAAAGGTGATGGTATTCTTCCTTCTAATCTGACAGAAAACCTTATGCGCTGGGGACAAATGACTCCTAATCAGTTTAAGTCTAATTCTATTGGTGGTTTTGGTAATAATATGGCAGTTACAATTCAGGCATTAAATCTTCCAAATGTATCTAATGGTGCTGATTTTGTGAATTATATTAAAAATCATATGTTTGGACAGGTGTTAAATTTAGTTCATTAAGTATATAATAGGGAAGGTTTTATACCTTCCCTATTAAGTTACCTAGTGGAAAGAATCTAAAGAAAGGAAGTTAATGTAATGGCATATGTAAATTTTACAGCTTCCGAATTAAATGTAGTAAAACAAAGAATACAACAAAAATATGCAAAAATAGAATTATTAAATAGTGATTTTCAAGTGGTAGATAGTTTAGAAGGTGTTACTTTAAATGGTTCTACAACTATTGATGCCAATTCTGATATGCGTAGGAATGCTACTGTTAAATTCGTAATTACTAATAATGATTTTGAAGTGGAATCTGGCGGTAAAATTTGGTTAGACAAGTATATTTGTTTATATTTAGGGACATTTTCTTTACAAGAAAATCAAATAATATATACAAAAATTGGGACATTTGTTTTGGACGCGCCAACCTATGAATATGATGTAACTAATAATGCTGTTCAAGTTAATTTATTAGACCTTATGTGTAAGTTATCAGGTATGAGAAATGGATATTTGCCGGGTGTTCCTGTTATGATTCCTGCTGGAACAAACATTAGAAGTGCTATGATTAGTATGTTGGCGTTGGGTGGTTTTACAAAATATATATGCGAAGAAGCTCCGGGGCCACTTCCTACTGATTTAAGTTTTAATCAGGGTGTTACTATTTATAATATATTGTCTGCTTTAAGAGATATATATCCCAATTATGAAATTTATTTTGATGTTGATGGGGTTTTTCATTATAATAAAATTCCAACTGGTGAAAATGAACCCATCCAAATAGATGATGCTTTATGGGAAGATATTGTCATTTCAGAAAATATAACTGTTGATTTTCAAAATGTAAAAAATTATATAGAAGTATATGGAAGAACACATGACCCTGAATATTTTGCTGATACTGTTACCATAAATGGAAATGATATTACTTTAACTGGCGAAGGTATAGCTGGATATGTAGATGGGGTTATTACTGGTTTTGTTTTACAAAACAATAATAATATAAGTTCACCAAGGTTAAGAATTAATACTGGCAATTATTATAATGTTTTGTTAAGTAATATGACTCCAGCTTTTATTCCAAGTGGTGATTCAGTTTATTATTGTGTTCAATATGTAGAAAACAATGGTTCACCTTATTGGCGGTGGTTAGGTCATTTACAAGCATTTGCTGAAGCTAAAGACGAAAATCCTGAAAGCCCATTTTATATAAATGGTTCTGTTGGAATAATTAGACTTCCTTTGTATGGGGGCGATTATGATAATTGTGTAACAGACGAATTAGCTTTAGCAAGAGCTAAATATGAATTATATTTACATTCTCAAATGCAAAACAGTTTATCTTTGTCTTGTGTTTCTGTTCCTTGGTTAGATGTAAACACCTTAGTTGAATATACTTCGCAAAGAACAGGTGAAACAGCACAATATATTATTAAAAATATTAGTTATGGTTTTGATGTTGATGACCACATGGAAATAAAAATGATTAAATTTTTCCCGGCTTATCCAATATTTTAAGAAAGGGGTGGAATAATTGGCATTAACAAAACCTATTTTAAATTCAGTAGTTTCTTGGGATGTAAGTTTGGGGCAAACTTTTACATTCAATGTTATTGGTGGTGACCAAGTTGTTGGCAATACTTTATATATTATAAACAATGCTACCAATGCAGTTGTTTATACATTAAACACCACTTCTTATCAATATAGGGCCATTGTTCCTCCGAATGCTTCTGGATTAACAAACGGGACTTATTATAGTGCGTATATTGTAACGAAAAATAGTTCTAACCAAACTTCGGTTGCTTCTAATACAATTCAATTTTATTGTTATACTATTCCCACTTGGAATTTTAGTAATATTTCTTCGGGCGCTACAGTAAATAATTCTTCTATCAATCCTACTTTATATTACAATCAAATTCAAGGGGAAGCCCTTGCTGATTATACTATTAATTTATATGATAGTGGCAGAAATTTACTATCTACAAGTGGTGTAAAATATACAGGTTCTTCAGCTTCTACGCAAAATGTTTCTTTTGCGTTTTATGGGTTGGAAGATAATACTGCTTACTTTGTTGAAGGAATTGGACATACAACTGGCGGCACTTTATTAAATACTGGTTTAATTGGATTTACTGTAAGTTATATTGCGCCTGAATCTTTTAATGTTTTAGTTGTGCAAAATAATTGTGAAGAAGGATATGTTACTTATTATTCTTTGGCTTATATAAATGAAGGAAGTAGTAATCCTTTTCCCCCAAATTATTACACCCATCAAGGGGAAACAGGTGTAGATTTAAGGGCTGAAGGAAGTTGGGTAAAATGGGATTCTAGTAATAGTAATTTTATAATCCCACAAAATTTTACATTAAAGGCTTGGGTGTTAAATCCAAATATAAATACAAATTTAATTACTTTGTCAAATGGTGTTGATAATATAAATATTTGGTATGGTTATTATCTTTCTGACTATAGTAAAGTAATTGTTTCTTTAAGTGTAAATGATAATCAGTATTTTGCTTACAGTAATTTAATTGATACTCCTGCAACAAATCAAGAATTGTGTATTCAAATTAGAAAAATAAATAATCTTTATGAAATAATTTTGGGGGTGGTTTGATGTTGCAGTTTGTTAATTATAACTTTTTAATGGACGGGAATGCACTTGACCCATACCCCACAAACATAGAAAAATTAGATTCTGTAAAAATAGAAAATGCCGTATATAATGATTTGCTTGTAACAGAAGATATAACAAGTGCTTTCAGCACGGAAGTTCCTGAAGGTTGGGATATTTATACTATTTTATTAGCAACTTTCAATAATACTTTACAAGCTGGCAGTATTGATTATTCTTTAAACGATATTGATTATATTAGAATTAAACGGCGTAAATATGGGGATTTTGATTGGGAAACTATTTTTGAACAGAAAATAGAAACTTTACAAGATTTAGTGTTTTCTGGCGAAGATTATTTTGCAATGAATGAAACTGAATATGAATATGCTTGGGTTCCTGTTTTATCTGGTACTGAAGGTAATTATATTACCCAACAGATAGAAAGTAAATTTAGAGGGGTTTATATTGCAGATACAGATACAATTTATAAAATGTCTGCTGGAGTAAGTTATGGCCCAAGTGAACAAACACAGTTGGTAGCAATTTATAATCCTTTGGGCAAACAATATCCTATTTATGTTTCTAATGGTGCAACCAATTATCAAACTGGGTCTGTTACTGCTAAAATTATAGGCAATTATGAAGATACCCATGAATTTAATAGAAAAGAAATGGTGCAACAAAAGAACGCTATGTTAAAATGGCTGACTAATAAAAGGGCAAAAATATTAAAAGATTTTAATGGTAATATATGGTTGATTTATATTACTGGTTCTCCTTCTGTTTCTTACGATGCCCAATGGGGAAATGGTATGATGGAAATTTCTTTCCAATACGGAGAAATCGGTGATGCTAATAATGGTGATGATATGAGAAATGTTGGCCTTTGGCCCACAGTAGAAAATTAAAAGGGAGTGATATAATGGCATTTCCTGATACGATTGTAAATTTCCCCACGATGCAAAATATTACTGCATCCGATGGGGTTTTAATTGCACAATATCAACAGGCTATGTTGAATCAAGATACTACTTTGGCACTTGAAATTCTGTCTAAAATAAGTAATTATACGCAAAAGATTATTACCGCATCTTATCTTAATTCTATTGGAACTACAGTAAAGGCATTGGAACTTTATTATTTAGAAAAATATAGTCCCGCTATTGTGGTTTCTAGTACACAACCTGTTCATCAAGGAAAAACAGACTTGTGGTTTCAAATAACAGGAACTAATACATGAGCTTAGAATTATTACAAGATATTCATCTTTCAGATGATGGTTTTTGGACAGATTTTCAATATTATTGGAAAAATGGAAGTTACACTAGGGCTTTACAAATATTAGAAGAAAATCAAGAACTTGTGACTAAATATGTTACTGCCGAATGGTTTAATGCTTTGACAGCATTTGTTTATCAATTAGAAACTTTACCAGATGATTTTAATAAAAAGCAAATAAAAGTTTCTTATTTGCCACCTGATTTAGAAGTTGGGGATATTTGGTTTCAATTGGAATTGGGTGAAATAAATATTGATGTGGGAATGTACATAATTCCTGTTGGTTCAACTTCTGTTGTGGCAACTTATTCTAACACTTTAATAAATGCCGTAGCATTTAAGAATAATGAAGAAGTCTTGGTGAATCAGGTTGTTGATGAAACCAATCATTCTGTTACTTTTTCTGTTGGAGAATCTTTGGATTATCCTGTGATTTGTATGGTTTACAGTACAAATAATTCTCATTTAGTAGTTAATGTTGTGTCTGAATCTTCTGAAATAAATAGTTTTACTATTCCTTATAGTGGCGCTTTGTTATCGGTGATGTATTTAGACCAATCTAACAACAGAAACATGGTAAACTTAACTATTGACAATGCCAATGTAGGATTTTCTTTGTCTGAAAATACTAGTGCTGTTACAAAAGGTAGAGTTGTATATATTCCAGTTGCATATTTGTCTGAAATATTAAACGTAAGTTCTAGTAGTTTTAGCAATACTTCTTCCACTTTGTTGTGTGATGGATATATGGTAAATTGTTTTGTTGTTAATAATTCAGACAATAGTGTTGTTTTAACCGATGTAACTTTTAGTTTGAATAATGCAATTATTGGGGTTCCACAAAATACAAATCTTTCTTTGAATTGTACTTTATACTATACCTAAAGGGGTGATACAATGGCAAATTATGATATTACAATGAAACAATATAATGGTAGCGGATATGATAGTTTATATCCTAAAGATATTGGTCAACAAGTGTTGTTGAATGATAGTGCTTTAAGAACTTTATTGGGAATAGCAACTTCTAATCCTAGTATAAACGATGCAATTGCACAATTAAATACCAATGCTTATAATGCTATTGAAACCGGGAATTATGTTGGAACGGGACAGGCTGGTTCCAGTCATAAAAATAGTTTAACTTTTAGTTTTGCACCTCGTTTTATTTTTATTTTGGGAAGAAATACTAATTTTTCTAGCAACATAGGTTGTATGGGACATTTGTTACCAAATGCAGAAATAGGTTTATCTGGGGAAAAAGATCTTTTAATAGTTTCCCATAGTAATAAAACTGTTCGTTGGTATGATGCGGCTTATTCCCCCTCTTCTTTGACACAATTAAATGAATCAGATAAAACTTATTATTATATCGCTTTCAAATAATTAGGAGATAAACAATGAAATATATAAAAATAGAATCAAATCCAAATGGTAGTCACGACAATCAATTTGGCCCTGTTTATCCGGGCGAAGGTTGGGCTGTTATTCCAGAAGAAATAATAATTCCACAATCTTTTCCTTTTGTAGATATTGAAGTGGAAAATACTGTTGTGGTTTCTATGGTGGGAAAAGAAATTCCAGTTACACCAAAAGACCCTTCAACCGAAGAAATAACACTTTTAACTTTAGCAGACCACGAAGAAAGATTGTGTATGATAGAATTGGGGGTTAATGAATGATTTATCAGATTTGTAAGAAGTTAATTCGAATGGGGAAAATAGAAGGATTGGCTGATAAAATTGATGTTTATTATTTAGCCGAAAGATTGACTAAAGAACAATATGAAGAATTGATGGATTTATTGAAGGGAAATGAGTAATTCTGCTTTGGTGGACTATACTAAAATTTCACCAAACAAAAGCACAAGAAATCATAAAATAGATACTATCACTATTCATTGTACTGCGGCGCAATGTACGATAGAATCTTTAGGGAATTTGTTTTCCAAAACTTCCACACAATCAAGTTCTAATTATGGAATAGATTTGAATGGAAAAATAGGTATGTTTGTGGAAGAACATCAAAGGTCTTGGTGTTCTTCCAGTCGCAGTAATGACAATAGGGCTATTACCATTGAAGTATCTAGTGATAATTTTCATCCTTATAGAGTAAAAGACGAAGCATATAAAAGTTTAATTGATTTACTTGTTGATATTTGTTTAAGAAATGATATAGAAAAGTTAGTATGGTCTTTTGATAAAAATGAAAGAATAAATCATTTGAATGGTTGCAATATGACTGTTCACAGAGATTTTGCAAATAAAGAATGTCCGGGTGATTATTTATATAATTTGCATCCTTTAATAGCACAAGAAGTTAATGAAAGATTGGAGGATGAAAGAATGGATATTGATAAGTTTTTGAATGAAATTACAGATGAACAATTGGTAAAGTTTTATAAAAGATTAGATAAAGCGTTGTCAAAACAATCGCTTCCTTCTACTTGGAACGCAAAAGAAGAACTGCAAGAAGCTATTGATTTAGGGATTACAGATGGGAACAATCCAATGTCTTTAACCCCAAGATACCAAACTGCAATCATGGTGAAAAGAAATGCGAAGAAAAAGAAATAAAAAGAAAATAAAAAAGAAATTAGAATGGAGTAAAATATTTACTCTTTTGGTGGTTTTATTTGGTTTTGTGATAGCGCAAGAATGTTTGGCTATAATGGTATTTTGTATTTGGCGTGACTTTTCTTCTACAGCCGCCTATTTAACTGCTGGCGTTGGTTTGGCTGAAGCTATTATAGGAAGCGGTTTAGCTGGATATTTAAGTCTGTGTAAAGTAGACCATCAAAGTGCAGACGGCGAAGGAATTACCTATGCTACTGCAAAGGCTAAAAATTTTCAAGAAGATATAGAAGATGAACCAAATATTTAAGGGGGAATAATAATGGATTTTGTAAAATATATTGTTTTTTCCATTCCTGATTTTGCAATAATTGTATTTTTAATTATAGAATTGGTTAGATTTGTTAAAAAAGCGATTAAAGAAAAGAATTGGTCTGTTATATTGAAACTGCTAACAGACTATATGATGGCGGCTGAAGAAATGTTTGATTCTGGTGCTGAAAGAAAAGAATGGGTTTTGAAAATGATTGAATCTTCTGCTAAGAACATCAATTATGAATTAGATATAGAATTGATAAGTCAAAAGATTGATGAATTGTGCGCTATGAGTAAGGTCGTTAATAATGGACGAAAATAAACAAGCACTTGATGAATTAACTAGGTCTATAGAATATTTAATTGACCAAAAACTAAATCAATGCGTAAGAATTTTTGATGGTTTTGTGTTACCAAATGGAAAAATAAGAATCAATGGGAAAGAATATTCTATAAAACAATATGGTAATTCGGCGTATGAAGCTAATAGTTGTGTAAAAGTTTTTGTTCCTGAAGGGAATATGAATTTGGCTTTTTTTATAACTAAATCTTCAGGAGAAGGTGGAAGTTCGGATATTCCAATAGCTTCTAGCGCAGTATTGGGCGGTATTAAGATAGGAAATGGTTTAACCATAGATGGAGTGGGATTATGTTCTGCGGAAGTTTCTGCAGAAGATTTAGATAATCTTGAAGATGACATTAACACGCTGGACGCTCGTGCCACGGCGTTGGAAACGGCTCTTGACGGTCTGGTAAGCAGATTGGGGGCTATGTAATGGCAATCACAATTATCAACCAACCACTTACTTTTACAGGGGCTATTGGAGATACATTTGGATTTCGTGTTGACACGGAAGAACAAGCTTCAGCCTATCGGTGGCAGTATAGCGAAAACGGAATTAGTTGGTCTAATACTGCGGCTGGGTCTGGAAATGGCAGTCGTTACACGCCGTTCCTTCATGATACAATCACGGCAAGCAGAATTGGAATGTATTACAGATGCAGGATGACAAATCCTGAAGGAGGATATACCTATTCCGACCCCGTGCAGTTGTTGGAAGGTACTACTCCACCCGTGCAGAAACAGCTTGTGAGGCTGTGGATGGCAAAAGCCAATATCATAACTGCGATTTCAGCGAAAGGCGTGACCGTGCCAAGTAACGCAGATTTTGATGATTTTTCTGCGCTAATTGTACAGATATGAAAATCTTGTGCATGAAAGTAATAGGTTAGTAAAAGTATTTATTCCATAGGGCAATATGAATATTGCTTTTTATATTTAAGGGGGAACAAAAATGGTAATTGAAAGAACTTCTAACGCTGGAGAACCTCGTAGATGTGTATGGTGTATGTTGGATGAAATAAGTTTGGTTACAGAAGGTGTTTATGAATTTGTTAATGTTACTGATGAAGCATTGGGGGATGGGACGGAAGTTATTGTTATGAATAGTCCGGGTAAATTGCTGTTTTATCACGCAGATGATAATCGACTTTATGATTGGAGTGTGTGATTATGTCTTTTGACGCAACTAGTTTTATAATGGGACAACGGTCTATTGACCCAAATGCAGAATATTACACCAAAGCTCAAATGGATGTGTTATTAGCACAGAAACAAAATAATTTATCAATTGCAACTGGAACTATTGGAACAAATGCGACAACTGTAACAGTTAATTATAACAATGATTTTATTGGGGCTTTTGCAAAACAAGGTAATAATATTATCCAATGTGATATTGTGGTTAATAATGGTTCTGTGGTTTTTACTTTGGCAAATAAACCTTCTTCAAAGGTTGTTTGTAGTGTTATTTATGGATAAGGAGTGATTAGATGAAATATTTAGGAAGTATTATTGATGATAAAGATTTAGTTAATAAAGAATTTGTAGAAGATAGTATTCAAAATAATATAGATACTACATTAAATATTACTAATAAATCTGCCGATGCCAATGTCACAGGGGAAACTATTGTCGGACTTTCAGATAGAACTAATTTTATCACAAACGCAATAAATTATGATTATGACGCTTTTGAAGATTACCCGGAAAATCCATCGTCTGGAATTGTGCTTAATCGCTACGGTATAAAGCGGGAATTGACTCAGATTACATTGAATGCGAGTAATCCGAAAGACTATGCCATAAGGATTAAGATTTCTGGAAGTATTCAAAAGACCACTAGTGTTGCTGGTGCTAGTGGATGGACTTCCGGGATACAACTTCAAGAAGGTCGTACATATCAGGTCAATACGAAATTTATCAGCGGAAGTATAACAACTCCAGAAGGTGTAAATCCTCCGTCTGTGACAGTTTACAAAGTGGGGACAGCTACACCAATCGCTACATCTACAAGGGACGGATTTGATACCGTTTCGGTGTTTACTGCCCCTGCGGAAGAAGTGAATTTGGTATTCTACATCAATTCAAATGTCGCTTTGGTGAACGCAAAATATCAGGTGGTTTTGCGTGATGTTTCGGATGTGATGGATGCAGATACAAAGGAAGAACTCAAAACGATTGCTGGGGGGGAGCCGTTCTTTCTCAAGTATAGTAAAGGAAATGTGATTACCGCTAGCGAGAGTGACCCCAAAGACCTTGATGACTTCACTACGCCGGGGAATTATTACATTATCAACCTGAACAATGCAAATTATATAGCAAATATCCCGATTCATAACGCTGGCAGACTAATAGTCATGTCTGTAAACTCGTCTAACACCATCATGCAAATCTATATCCCTGTTGTGCAAGCGCATTTTCGTATTTATACAAGGTCTAAATATTGGGAAAATGAATGGAGCGAATGGGCAAAGGTGCTAGATACTACTACTGTTGATTCCGCACCAACCGCTGGGAGTAATAATCTTGTATCAAGTGGTGGCGTATATGACGCTATTAATTCTATGGTTACTGGTGATACTGTTTCAATTGTCCCTTCTGTTCAACCTAGTTCTGCTGGGAAAATTTTCTTTCCACAAGTTATTCATAGTAAGGACTTTATTACCTATGCTTATAATGGGGATGGGATAACAAGAAAGATAACACAGGGAATTTGTAGTGATGGGAAACGGTATCTTTTCTTTCCTTTCAAAGTTTACGCTGGCGAAGCGGGCGATGACGAAATTCCTGTTATGTGCAAATGGGATGTGGTTACTAATTCCCCTGTTCTTTTTGAACCCGCTGATAAATCCTACGGGCATATCGAAGATATGTGTTTTGTCCCAGCCTATGTCCCCGGTTTTGATAATGGAAATGTAGATAGGTTGTATTTAGTTGATATGAATAAAAGCACAGAAGCCGGGGAAACAGGAACAATTCATGTTATATCTGCTGAAGATTTATCCTTTATTTCTAGTTTTGCTACTTATGACGCAGTTGATGATACTAAAAATTTAATAAGTAAAACATTTGCTCCTTATTGGCATGGTATTTATCATGTGGGGTATTCGCCTGAACGCGAGCAATTTATGGTACATTCCGCAGACAACGATGTTGTTGGAGAAACTACTATTCATTATCAAACACTCGCCATATTTAACGCAGATGGAACATTGGTTAAGGGCCTTAATTTTATTCGTGCAAAAGGAACTTATTGCGGGTTTGATTGTGACGCAAATTATTTATATACTACAATCTATTTAAGTACATCTGTAGATGATGTATTTAATATTTATCTTTGTGTTTTTGATTGGGAACTTAATCCTATTGGTACAGTACGAATAGACCAAATGACTTGGGAAATTGAAGGGATATGCCATATTGGAACAGATTTTTATATTTCTTGGATTAAAAAAGCTGGGAGCACACGAAACGGAATACTGATTACGAAATCTTCCTACATCAAAAATCAGACCTATGATGTAGACGAAACATTCCCGGTATCTTGGCTTGAAAGCGTTTTCAACAGGAACAACTTCCAGTATTTCACACCTGCGTAAAAGGTAGATAAAAATAAAATTATATTTTATAAAATATTTGTTTAGAATAATTTTTAAGACAAATAAATAAAAAAAGAGAGATAAATTTAATTATTTATCTCTCTTTTTTTATTTATTTTCCAGAACTTCCAAATCCACCAATTCCACGTTCTGTAGAACTTAATTCTTCAGATTCTACAAGATTACATTCAATACAAGAATGGATAATCATCTGAGCAATTTTTTCGTTAGGTGAAATTTGTCTAATATAAGTATTACTATCATTATGAATAGCAACAATAACTTCGCCTCTGTAAGAGCTATCAACAACACCAACACAATTAGCTGGGCGCAGATTTTCCTTTGTAGCTAAACCAGACCTAGCATAGATTCCACCAAAATATCCTTCAGGAATTTCCCAAGCAAATCCAATAGGAATCATAACGGTTTCGTGTGGGGGGATGTAAACATTTTCTTCTAAGCAAGCATACAAATCAAATCCTGCGTCTGTTGGATGTGCTTTAGTAGGAATCTTTGCGTTATCGTGCAATCTTTTAATTTTAATTTCCATTTGTTTTCCTTTCAAATTAAGTAAGTTTGTTTAAAAGTTTATCAACAACTTTCTTTTTATTTGGGAATCGTCCGCATCCATTCTTTTCAGGACACCAAAGAAGATAATCGCATTGGGGGACAAGATATTCTTTTAATTCTGGCAGAACGGCAAGTGTAGTCCTACGAATAAGATTAGTTAATTCTCTAATGGGCCTTTCTGCCCTGTTACAAAGGCGTTTATGACAAAGATGAATTAACGCTTCTAAGGTAAAAGCAATATCAACAGAACTAAATGTTGCCATAGGAAGAATATATCTGGCCTGTTCATTTGCGTGTTCTACTGTAAAACCTCTATCAATAATATAGTTTTTTATGTCAGAATAAAGATTTTTACATTCATCCATATATCTACTATATCTTTCAGAAAGTTGCGTATTTGTTAATATTTCGTCAGGAATATCATAGAAAAAATTATCTTTGTTTACATATCTAAAAGATTGAACATTTTTTACAACACCTTGTTCATGCCGTACAAGTTGGTCAACAAGAAATCTAGGCACATCTTCAATTCTAAAAGCAATATATCTCCATCGGCTACCAGAAAAATGTTCAGATTCAAGGCAATGTTGTCCTATCTTTTGTGGATTAGAATTACTATCATAACATACTGAAGCAAAATTGCCCCAATCAGATAGTAGGGATTTGGCTTCAACTGGATTAAGAATCGTTACTTTCATATTTAATCTTCCCAATTATATTCTTCAACAAAAATATTGACTTCGGGAAAAGAATCGTCACTATAAGAATAATCATACAATACATTGATTACTTTATAGACTTCATCTTCTACTTTTGCACGATTTCCTAAACAAATTAGTTCTTTTTTGTGGGGGATAAGATAATCTTTTGTGTCACCAAGACAGCAAAAAAGTTGTTCGTGACCTAATTTCCCTTTGTAAATATTAATTTTCATTTAATTTTCCTTTCTTTCTTTAACATATAATCCACAATGGCATTCACCTTCAAGCTGTTCCCTAAATTCTTTACACATACATTTAGTATCTGGGGTTTTTTCTAGCTTACATGGGCAATATCCTTGATTATTTTTTAATGCTCTTAATACCACTTCTTTAACATCTTCATCTGTTGTAAATCTAATCAACTTATCACCTCCGCATATTGATTATCAGATACTAATTCGATTCCAAGAATTTCATCATATCTATGTTTTGCATTTGGAATAAATCTTCCAAATTTTACAATGATATTATTATAATTTTTAAGGCGATTTAAAGAATTTTCTATTTCATAAGGATAGTACCCTGTGTAAATAACAAAGGGTGAATTGTTATTATTTTTCCTAAAGTAATCAATGATTTGTATAACTTCATTGATTTGGTCTATTGGTTCTAATCCTCCTATAACTATTGCTTTGGTTATAGGATTTTTTATGAACATATTATAAATGATTTCTGGTGAAATGTCAAGTGTTTTTTGTTTGGTGATAGAAGAATTTTGACACATTGATATATCTAAATTTTGTTCTATACAGCATTTCCAATTACAGACGGAAGAAATTATAAACATGGAAGGTTGTTTGTAATTTATAAAATCTTCCGCAATTATTGATTTTACTCTCACATTATACCTTCTTTGGAAGTAATATCATACCATTTTCTTTTATCAAATTCTTTCTTTCTAATTTTTTGATAAGAAGATATAGGGACATAAAATCCAACCACACGGGCATAAGTGTCATTTATTGGTTCGCCACAAATGGGACAAGTAGAACTTCCTATAAAAGCGTGTTTGTGTTTACACACTGAAATTTTTGTTGTAAATGCAAAATAAATCACACCTTGAGAAGCAACATAATTTAACATTTCCCAAGCTGTTTCTTCGTTTGGGAATCTTCCTTCAACATTTATATGGGCAATACAACCGCCTCCACATAATTTATCAAACAAAGAACCAAGTTTACATTTTTCTTGAATTGTGCATTTTTCCATAAGAGGAATCCATTGATTGGACAAAATAAAATATCTATCATCTTCATATAAAAGATTGTTGGCTGTTGCCATTACTCCAGCACAATTTTCTGCGGGTATCATTTCTACATTATATTTAAAATCACAATTATTATTTTTTACAAAACTATCTTTTATTTCATTTATTGTGTTTAAAATTTCTGTTGTAAAATCAATTGCTTCTTCAGAATAATATTTGTTTCCTAATTCATCCGTATTGATATACCCAAACATATCCATAACTTCAAAGATTCCAATACCGCCAATAGTACAAAATTGTTTATCAAATTCAATAGCACCTTCTTGATAGTTTGGTAAAAGTCCTTTTTCAATATTTCTTTTAAGAATATGTCGCATAGAATAAAGGGCTTTACAATTTAATTCTGTACGCTCTTTAAGAATTTGAATATATTTGCTTTTATTAAATTTAGATTCATATGCAATTCTAGCAAGATTAATTGTGCTTACACGACAAGACCCAACAGAAAGCGCTGTACCACCAATAGAATTTATAAAAGGGTCAAGTTCAGAAGTGTCACTTAATAAGCGGCAACAATTACTTAAAACACCAACATTATCACTTACAAAGAAATTGCTATCCGACCATTTAATATTATGATTACTACACCATCTAGCAAAAGGTTCGTCTTGGAATTTTCCGTCAACATAAAGTAATGAATATGTTAAAATAGGATAAGTAAACATATTTTCTTCTCTAATTTTACTAACAACTTCCATAAATACTTGTTGACATTTAATTAATTCTTCAATTTGGTCTATTGCAAAACTTCCGTCTGGAAATTCAACACCCCCAAAAAGTGCTTCAAGATAACACCTATCAAAAATTGAAACATTAGTAAAACTACTTTGGTCTATTCTAAGGAAGGGCTGATTCAAACGATAAATAAATTTTTGAAATTGCTGTCGAATGTAATAATCAGGGTCTTTCATATAATACCCTTGTTCAACATCTTTCTTCCAAAAATAATAAGCCCAAATTATAACATTGGGTAGCCCAACTGCGCCCGATTGACGGTTAGATAAGAAAGAAACAAATTCAATTACATCATCAAAGTAGGTTGTCAAATGTTTCGGCGCTTGATTATTGTAATTCTTTAAGAAGAATAAACCTTCATTAGCAAGTCGAGTTAAATCATTCGCCCAACAGTAGGGAAAATAACTGGCCGTTGCAGAATCATTTAAATAAAATGCTTTGCTAAATTCACATTCTAACCATTGCTTTGCTGTTCGTAATCCCCATTGTTTCTTTATAGTGGTAAAAATTTTATTTAATCCAAATAATTTATCTTCACTTTTACCTTTTTCAGTCATAAAACTACGAATATCTCTATTGTTGGCGTTGGCATTTGGGTCAACACTAACATCTGCAAGGGTATCTTTAGTAACAAAATTATCAATAAATTCAGAAAAATCAAGTTGGCTTGGGTGGACTCCGTTTATATATTCAAAATCTTCACCGTATTTTTTCTTTAAATCTTCTAAACATCTTTCAAAATCTTTATTAAGTTTAAGTGTAATTTCCATTTTATCCTCCTTGTCTATTAACCCATTCTACTGCTTCTTTAAAATTAAGAATATTTCCATTAACTTCAAGATAAGGAAGGATGGTTAAATTGTTTTCTTTCATATAATTTTCGTCTTTACATATATTATATGAAATATTTTTAGCTTTTAATTTTGATTCTAATACTTTACATTTGGGACAGTCTATTGTATATAATACAATATCCAAATAAATTCCTCCTTACAATATTTCTACATTTAGTTCATCAATTTTTGACCCGCAATAATCTTCTTGAGATTCATAATCAATGTAACAATCTTCAAGAACTTTGCAGATTGCTTCATAACCAGAATCTTCTTTTGCCTTTGTTGCAAGGTCAAGAACTTTGTCCATATCTACATCATCATCTACAATAAATTTATGAAAACGCAAAATTGTTTCTGTAACTAGATATTCCATAATTTCCTCCTTTTAGTTTTTGGCATTAGATGACTTAATAAGTTCATTAAGCCAAGTAGACCTATCAATAGTTTCTACTTTGTTTAATCCGTTTTCTACAGCTTCCTTGTTCACTATTTCAACAAGTTTATTTTGTGCTCTTGTGGCGGCAACATACAAAAGATTTCTAGTAACCATTCTACCATGATTTTCCCCGATAACAGAAATTACAGCTTTAGCCTGTGTTCCCTGAGATTTGTGAACAGATATTGCATACCCCAAAAGTAGATTGGCTGTTGTTTTATTATCAAAACAAATAATTTTTTCATCAAACTGAATATACATGGTGAACTTCCCAGAATCATCACAATCAATACTACGAATAACACCAATATCACCATTCATTATAGGACAGGTTATATTAGAAATATAATATTCTCCAACTTCGTCAATATCAGCGACAATAGATTTATAGTTGTTTTTTGTGTTGATAACCCTATCTCCTACATGAAATTCAATTTGTTTTACAGGGCGATTTTTTACAGGATAAATAATTTTATTTGGATTAGAATTAAACTTTTTTTGAATAGCCTCATTGATTGTATAAGTCCCAAGATTAGATTTGTTATAAGGACAAAGGATAAGAATATCATTTTTTGTATAACCTTCAAGAAGAAGATTATTATATTCTTCTACTATTTGTTCAAGGGGTGTATTATCAATATCAATATATTTATAATCATTATCTTGGAAATTATTGTTTTGTCTGCCAGTAAAATCACCATTTCTAGTGTTTGTTGCTACTGTGGCAATACCAGAAGAACCGTAACGAAAGATTTTGTTAAGTTTAGTGGTAGGAATAATATCGGCATTGATAATATCTTCTACAATATTTCCGCAACTAATAGAAGCTAGCTGTGCATTGTCACAAATGAAAATAACTTTAGTTGTTTCAGGAATAAGTGAAAACACATTGGACAACAAATGAACACCAACACAAGACATTTCATCAATGATTACATAGTCATATACTTCAGAATCAAAATCGTTTCTTGCTAGTGCCATGTGAATTGTACTTGCCCTTCTATGAGTAGATTCTTTTAATCTTTTTGCCGCAATTCCGGTAGGAGCGAGAAGAATATAAGTTTTCCCATAAGCGTCAAGCATTTCTATTAGGGCTTTAGTTGCAGAAGTTTTACCAGAACCAGCGGGGCCAATCATCATACCAATACTTTTATCGTTTGCAATTTGACAAATTTTATTCTGTTCATCTGTCATTTCAAAACCATCTACAATCTTAAACTGTTTCCAATCCATAGAATCAGGAATAGGATAATTAACACGCTTTATAATGTTATCGGCAATATTCTGTTCCGCTTCAAATGTAGACTTAAATCCACATTTTTTAGTTTCATTATCATAATAAATGTTTTCATCATTTTTGACAACAGAAACAATAAAAGAACCAACTTCAGGATAATCTTCTTCTACAACTTCTTTTAGGATTCTAGCGTCAATATTTGTATCACCTTCCAATTCATTTTGCTTAAAGATTTCATAAATACAATACTTACATCTTTCTTCACTTGCAAGAAATTCAGGCAACCCAGAAATAATAGTAGAATCAATTTTATTAAACGCCCATTCTGTGTATGTGGTCAGCATTTCATAGGGATGGTTTTTATAGGCTTCCTCCCAAATGTCAGGGTTTTTATAAGCAAAAAAGAACTTAGAAACAACAGAAAAATCGGTAATATTATAAGGCTTGGTACGAGAAAAAAACAAAAATACTCCAAAATTTTCTTTGATTTTATTACAATAATCAGTAAATCTAAAGTCACCAACATTATAAATGTTCTTAGGGTCAATTTCAGATTCTTTATTATTCAACACAAGCTCTACAAAATTAGGATAAGCGTTATTAACATTCTTTGCTTGGTCTTTAGTCATAATCTGCTGAAGCAACATTAGTTCGTGGTTGGGGTCTACTTGAATTTCCCCACTAAAAGAAACACCAGAATACCCATTAACAATATAGCTTGCAGGATATTTAGATTCATTATCACAGGTTATATCAAGACTGACAGATTGATTCAACACAAGCCCCATAAGATTATAACCAGAAAGAGTAAAATTGCCATATTTATTAAGTTCAACTTGTGCGTTCCAATCATTAGGAACACAAGATAAAACACGATAATCGTTTTCTGGATTGTAAAAAACTTGTTTAATGGGTGTAAGTGTAAGTTCCATTATAAAAATCCCCTTTCTGTGATACTGTGATTATACCACATCAAGGGGATTTTGTCAAGAATTATTCAGTTTCAGCCCCAATCTTTTGTGATTGGATAATAAGAGTTCCGTCATCATTTACTTTTAATATCTTTCTAACTTTTTCTGTAAAGACTGTGTTTTTATATTTTTTTACCACAAATTCAGAATCCCCTCTACGGTATCCACATATCATTAACAGGGTTCCTCTGTCCAACCAAGATTTTTCTAAAACATTCTTTTTACCATCAATAATTTCACTTTCTTGTTTCTTTAAGAAAGCATAATGTCCACCATCAAACTTAACAGATACAACATTGTTTTCGGGAGTGAGTAAAGAAATTAAATGATGATTGTCTGTGCGGCCTATTACTGTTCCACAAATACAGGCTAAATCAAATTGTTTCCATGTTCTACCCCTTGCAGTTTTTTCAACGAATTGCGGTTCTTCTGGAAGTTCTGAAAAACTACTGATATTATAATAATTATAGTTTACATTTGCTAATTCATGGTTGTTGCTATAATAAGACACAGATTCCATGCTCCAATGATTGGGGTCTTGATTTGGTAATAATTCATTGAACTTTTTGCGTAAATTGGCTTTATAGTATTGTGTAATAAAATCAGGTGTGTTAATATAATCTTTTATTGCTTCAAAATTAGGTTTAAATATTTTTTCTAACCATTTATCTACGACAATAGTTTTATCGTTTTCTTCCCAAAAGTCTACACCAGACTGTCCCAAAGTTATACAATGTTCTATAAAATATTTGTAGGCTTTGGAATCCAGCCAGTATAGTTTTTTAGATTTGAATTTAGGATGATTCCCATAAAGAAAATCTTTTGAAGTTACATGTTTATAAAAATTATAAGCCCCAAAGATTTGTTTGTTATTCATTCGCCCACCAAGGGCAATTTTAATGTTATTTATATTAGCCATAGTAAGCTGTGTAGGTTTGGGATTAGAAAGGATAAAATATCGTTTCATAATTTTAATTCTATCAGAAGAAAATTCATCAAAACAACCAGCTTTAATAAGTTGAATGATTTTGCTTTGGGTGATTAAAGAACCTGTAAATGTGTTTTTTTGATAGAAGTCATCAAAAGATTTGTAAGGGCGATTGGAAATGATTTGTTGGGCGATTTGTGGGTTGATTCCAGCTATCCCACCCAAACCAAAATAAATTAAATTATTACTTTCATCTGGTTCAAAATCAATACCAGCTTTATTGACAGAGGGAGGGGATATTGAAATATTGTTTTGTTTCATTTTATATATTGCTTTGCTAACTTCTGCGTAATCTGTGCTATTGGTTTTTCCATTTTCTTTTGTTTCGCCATTTGCTTCTACAGATAAACAAGCACAATTCCAATAAACACTAGGATAAAAATAATTAAGATTAAGTTCTTGTAATGCTATAATAGAATAACTGTATGAATGTAATTGGGAAAAGGAATACCCCATACTTGCCGCAAATACAACATTCCATATATAATCAGCGAATATATTTCTTGTACCTTGTCGTTTACAACATTCAAAGAATAATTCTTTGGCTTCTTCTTGTAGTTTTTTATCTTTCTTAGCAATAGATTTACGCAGTTTATTAGCTTCTTTAAGAGTATAACCAGCAGTATGTTTGTCCATACTAAGACGCATAACTTTTTCTTGGCTATCTGCCATTCCATAAGCGTCAGATAAGTAATACCAAAGAATATTTCTTTCACTATCATTAAGTCCAAAAGCGATAGTATCATTTACCCATTCTTGGTGATTATCTTTATATCGTTTATATCTATCTATGGGTGTTTCATCTGCATTATCTGGCATAAGTCGCAAAAGTGAATTGGCGGCTGATAAGTCCATAACACTATGAGGATGTGTTGTATTAAGAGTTTTTTGTGATATTGGTGTATCAAATTGAAAACATGAATAAATTGAAGGAAGTATATCCCACATTTTATCGTCATCATAGTTAAGTGTATCAGGGTGCAACCATTTATAATAAGTAGCTTTAAGGCTACCTTCCCATGTTATTTTGTCATTGTCTAAAAGATAATCCATAGTACGATGTATCTTATCTGCGGCTTCAACTGTAAGCATATCAAATTTAATACAACCAGCTTCTTCAGAATCCCAAAGGTCATAGCAAGTTGTTAAAGTACCATCGGCAGAGCGCATAGAAGATATATAGTTGGTATATGGTTCATTACAAACAATTACCCCAGCCGCATGAGTTCCCCTATTGGTAATAAGCCCTTCAATGCCTAAAGCGCATTTAATAAGATTGGGATATTTATTCATTTCGTTTTTCAATGCAGATACAGGTAAAATATCTTTGTTTTTATTTCCATAAATAGCGTCAGATAAATTAGATACTGTACCACGATTTACAGGGATTAAAGATTTGAAATAAGCGGCTGTATCGTTTGAAATATCTAATCCTTTACAAGCTCTTTCAATGGCTGTTTTGGCAGAAATTTTAGAAAAGGTAGCTACATTAAGAACTTTATCTTCGCCAAAATATTCTTTCATTTTATTTACTATTGCTTGTTTTTTACTTGCTTCTGAATCATTGTCAATATCAGGAAGTTCTACACCTCGTTCGTGGTTCAAATGCCTCCAACTTGGCATATAATCCCCTAAAGGTACGGGGTCAATTTGTGTTACTTCAAGTAAATAACAAGTAAGGAAACCAGCGGCGCTACCTCTAGCTGGCATAGCCAAACTACCGGCTTCCCATATTAAATCAATTATCTTTGACATAGTGGAATAGTAACTTGGCATAGATGTATCAAGTTCTTCAGAGATTATCTTTAATTCTTTCCATTCTTCATTCAATCGAGCAATATAATTTTCCAATACTTTATTCTTAACTTTGTTAGTAACAATTTTAGTTTCCAAGGCAATTTCAATTTGACTGAAAAAGTAACGCTCGTGGAGGGGTCTATCCTCAGAGGCGTAAAATCCGAAGTTGGGGTATTGGTCGTAATACCTATTGAAGATATGCTTGATGGTAAAATTTGGTAAGTATTGTCTTGGAATTTGAGGTATAATTGGCTTGTGGAAAATGTCATATCCTTTGATTCTTCGCCCAAGTTCACAACTCCATTCTAACATTTGGCCAATTTGTTTGGTAGTAAAATCGTGTTCAAGATAGCCGCACAATTCTTTTTCATCCATAAGATAAGCTGTTGCATAGAAATCGTCAACTTCTCTTTCGCCCTCTTGGGAATTAAGATAAACACGATGTATTTCTGCGTCCTCTTTGCGTAGATAGTGACTGTCTGTTGTGGGAATAATAGGCAATTTGGTATCTTCATGTACAGTCCACATTAAACGATTAACCAAACTTTGGTTTGTGTCTGTGTTTTTTGAAGGTTGTATTTCAAGATATAGGTTGTCTTTTCCAAAAATATTACTAAGTCTATTTATTTCGTCATAACAATCTTCAGGTTTGCCATATCGTAAAATTAAATTATCAATCCTACTACCTAAACAAGCTGTAGATGCAACTACATGACCCTGATTTGGTTTAATTATTTCTTCAAGGTCAGAATAGTATGTTGGTCTGCGATAGATAAATTGTTTATAAGCTCTGCGCCATGCCCTATCTGAAAGTTCTCTAAGTTGTTTATGACCTTCTGTATCAAGCGCTGTGAGAATAAAGTGATAGTATGGGGTTTTGCCATTGTTATCACGATTATCTATATCTTCTTGTTCATCCAGTAAATAAATTTCATTGCCCAAAGCAAGAGTGAATGGGCGTTCTTTTGTCATGTTGTTGTAATACTTCAGGGCTTGTATATGACTTGATAAAGATTCGTGTTCACTTATAGTTATTCCTTCAAGTCCAAGGTCATACGCCCTTTGTATTAAGTCTGGAACACGATTAATTACATCTGGGAAACCACATGAAGCGTTTGAAAAATCTGTGTGATTATGGTTGTTAAAAAATCCCATTAATTTCATCCCTTGCATATAAATAATTTTTCAATCTTCTTTTGAACTCCTTTATTGTCTAAATGACATTTCAAATTTTTACTCCATATACATTCAAATTCATCTGGCATCCAATATTCACTTATCAGCACTACATTATCTTTCGCCATTCTTTTACACCATTTATAGAATTTATCATAATCAAAATCTTCTGCAGCATATTTAGTGGTATCTCTATATGGTGGGTCACAATAAATAACATATCCTTTAGGATTAGCAGTATAATAGTCACGACAGTAAAATTTAATATTGTTAAGATTTGGGGCTTGCTTGATTAAGTTTCTTATGCTTTCATCAGTATAGTATCTAATAGTATTGATTTTAGTTTTGACTTCATTAGCATAACCGCCAAACCATTTACCATTATAACTTGCACAAAATCCAACAAGTCCAACATACCACATAGGGTAATTATCAGGGTTGTTTCTAACAGCTATATATTCTTCTTTAGATATGGTCATAGGAAATATACTACAATCTTTCTGTGCTTGTTTCAGTAAAGCAATAAGATAAGGGTGTATATCATATCCTATCTTTTTTTCAGCCTTGATTTTATCTATAATATTGCCCCCCCCTACAAACGGTTCAAAATATTTTTGTGTTTTATTAACATAAGATTGGATGATGGGAACAATATTTTTAGCTATACGATTTTTACTGCCGATATATTTCATATTCCCTCCTAAAAACAAACTGATTAGATATGATAATTATACCACATCTAATCAGTTTTGTCAAGTGTTATTTATTTGATTATTTATCCTTTCTTCAGCAATCTTAAAATATTTTTCATCAAGTTCTATTCCTATAAAATTTCTATTAGTATTAACACAAGCCACACCTGTGTTGCCGCTATTGGCTATTTTATCCATTTTCATAATTTTTTTGTTTTATTTATCCTTTTCCCAAACAAGTATTTTATAAAACCAATATTATTTTTCTTATAATCCTTTTTCCACATTTTATAACTATTCCAACTTCTTAAAGGATAAAACAACACCCAAGCGATAGGAAACAATAAACCCGCACAAAAAATAATTAAATAATCTTCTATTAAATGTTTTGAATTTTCTGCGATACAAACAAAAACAACACCAATTATCCACCATATACACAAAGTAATTAAACTAATCCAATACCATTCCATTAAAAATTATCTTCCCACCTTTCTTCTTCCTGTATAACGGGTATAATTTCATAATCTTTAATCATAACCTGTGGTGTTTTAACACCTTCATATTCATTTATATCTAAATCTCCAACAATAAGTTGGACATTAAATTTATCATACTTTCTAAATGCTTCAATGTCATTATCAGTAGCAAAGAATTTAAGACAACCAACATTTCCTAAATCAAGTTTAAGTGTTTTACTAGATTTTTCAAAGACAAACACCCTATCTTTTGTAAGTGTTGTTTCAATAGCGAATGTAGGCGCTTCAATCCCCTTACCCCAAAGCTGTTTCCATTCAGAAATTACTTGACATATGTCAAGTGTAATATCTTTAGGATTAACTTTTGCAGTTACTTCAACCTCTGGTTTTTCTGAAAGGTCAAGGGAATTTAGCCATTTTATAAAACTTTCTAAATTCTTTTTCTTTACTAAAACCCCACACGCTTCTTCGTGTCCTTGGGCTGAAGCAATGCCACTTTTATTTATTTTTGTAGCAAGTGGTGTTGGACTTCTCAAACTGCCACTCCAAGAACCATATCCTGTGTCCCTAAGAAGTATTGTGGGTTTGTTATATTTTCCTGTGAATTTATTAGCAATTAAACCAGTAAAATTAGCTTTTTCTGGTGAAGTGAATCCTATGATTACCTTTGCAGAAAAATCTAAATTTGGTTCAATTTCTTCAACTACAGATTTAACTTCTTCGTCTTGTGTACGCTTTACCTTACGAATCTTTTTAAGTGCTTCTTCAGGGTTAATCTTTCCAATTAAACCATCAAAGAATAAGGTTTTATTTTCTTGTTCTTCACTTCTAGCCAAAGCATTGGCCAAAGGCCCAATATCCCAACCAATAGCTTCGGGTGTATAACCCTTCCGTTTACAGCATTTTTCAAACAAATAATTAAGAAAAGGATTAGTAATTGTTTTCAATCCATTATATAAATACCATCTATTTTCCATAGAAGTTAAATCACAAATATCTGTCACAAGACTAACTGCTACAAGGTCTGTATAATTAGGATATTTAACATTATGCTTTTCACAATAAGCACGAACAAGTTTGTCTGTAACTCCAGTTCCAGAAAGTGATTTGTTTATTACACCTTCTAATTGATTGTTTACTATAGTTGCGTATGTGTTTGTTTCTTCAAATATATGATGGTCAGCAATAAGAACTTCTATACCATTTTCTTTAAGCATTTTACATTCTTCTGTATTATTACTTCCAGCGTCAGGAACAATAAGTAAGGAATTTGGGCCATTTGACGCAATAATTTCTTCTAACTTATCTGTAATGCCATGCTGTTTTCCTTCGTGGAAATACATTTTAATATTTGTTTTACCAACAAAAGTGAAAAAATTATAAATTAAAGCCGCAGAACAAGCACCGTCAGCATCCGAATCACAAATGATTCCAACAGGGGTGTTGTTTTCTATATGCCAATTCAGCAAATCAACAGCTTTATCCATATTAGGATAATTCCAATGACTTTCATAATTCTTTTTTGTTGGTTTTAAGTATCGTTTTACATCTTTTATTCCCAAGGCAGAAAGATATTGGGTTATAAAATCAGAAGATATATGGTCAAGTTTTGTTGTTATATTCATTTTACCACGCCCTTACATTTTCATGCAAAGTTTCAACTCCGTCATAATCATCAATTACATAATCCATGCCATCAGGAATTTCAACTACCACTAGATTCCCATAACTTCCACTTGCTTTTATACCAAGTTCTTCTACAACTTCAATAAGTATAGGGTCATCCCTATGTCCGCTGTCAAGATATAGATTTGTTTTCCAATCTATTTTGTCCTTTTCTACACTATCGCCAAAATCCTTAGTAAAATAATAAGTCATAAGACCAAAACCCTTTTGCATTTTTTTATTTCTATAATCGTCATAATAACGATAAAGTGTCAATCCTTTCTTTTCAGCATACAATTCATATGCCTTATCAGAAACATCAAAACCACCATAACACTTATTAAGAATAATTTTCATAACAAAATCCCCTTTCTAATGATACTTAATTATACCATAAGAAAGGGGATTTGTCAATATTATTTTTTATATTTTTCATTTATAATTTTTGGCACGGCGCAATTCCAGTTTATTTTATGATGTATTCTTGTGTGGTCTGTAGCCATAGCATCTATTGTTACACAGCTTGGGTTTGTCATAACCGTATAAAAAGATTTCATATAAGTACCATCATCATTATAAGTATCTGACATACCGCCTTTATTTTTTTGCGTTGTTTTTTGAACCAAAGAACAATCAACAACAGTAAAAAACAATTTCCCAAGTTTACCAAGTTGAACATAAGTGTTTACATCTTCATTTATTCGCCCAAAGAATTGAAATGGATTATTAGTTTTACAAAAAAAGCTATTCATAGCTTTGCGTTTGATTTTGTGGTTGAAATCATATCCGCCAATTCCACCAAGTAAATCCCCGCCTTGGGCAAAAGCTACTGTTAAAGCGTTTGTATCTTCAAGAAAATCAATGAATATATCCACAACTTTATCAAATTCTTTTGATTTCATTACTTTTAATTTATCGCCACCATCGTAACGATATTCAAATGAAGTATAGTCATCATCAAATTGGGCGAAATATTTTAATCCTAATTCTTTTGCGGCTTGAAAACAATAGTTTCTTGCGTACACAATTACTTTTTCAGAACCACCAGAATCACACAAATCAAAAGTTTTACCTATTTCTTCTTTATTAAAAATAAGTAAATTATTTGGATAAAGTTCTTTATATCTATCTAAGGTGGGGTCATCATCACTCACAACAATGTAGTATTGCCCTGTATAATTAGCATTTTTTAAAGAATTTAATGTATAAATGTTATCTGCCCTTTTGTAAGACATTATAAAAATAGCAAAATCATTACGCATTTTCTTCCAGCCTACTTCCTACAATTTCAGCCATGCGCTTATTAAGCTTTACATAACCTTTAGCTATTGCGTCATCAAAATCAATAATCACCAACGCAGAGTCCTCCATAAGTTCTTGCATTTCAGGCGATGCAGAAGCGTAATAATCAGCTATTTTAGAATAATTAAATATAGTATGCCGTCTTGCGGCACAAAGTAAAAATTTCTTTTCTAAATCGCTTACATTAGATTGAAGAATTTTAGCTTTTAATTCTTTATATTTTGAATTATCAACGCATTCTTGCAGACGGGGGGGGCAAGATTTTGGTGTATACTGTGGAACATTCATTTTATAATTATATTTATATTTTCTTTCAGACATTATTTATCCTACTTTCAGCTATATTTAATAATGTGACATAATGTAATTGTGTTTATTTATATCCCAAGAAGTGTTAATTTTTTTATTAATATATTTTTTATTCAATATAGGATTTTTATTTCTTGTTCTATATAGTAGGGTAGTATAAATACCAAGTTCACTACATATTTCTTCTATTTTACTATAAGTATTTATTTCACCAGTAATTACATGAATCCAAAATTTAGAAGCTAAATATTCTAAATCTTGCTTTAATAAATTATAATCAATATTTTTATCTTCTATCAACAATGTTTTAATTGATTTATTGCCATAATCTTTTCCCATATATTGAAAACTATAGGCAATTCTATGTAATTGTTGGTCTTTAATTCCTTGTTTTATTTTAGTTGCTTTGCCTTTTCCACCTGTACTTACTTTGCCAGAAGTACCGCTTTCTTTCCAATTAAAATTATTTCTTAAATAATTAACAAGGCGCAAATGCGTTGTGCGAATATATAGTTTTTTTCCTTTGGAAAAATAGTATTCTGCTATATATGATAAAAATTTTGTACCAAATCCCAATCCTTGATAATCTGGTAGAATCACCAGTCTGCTTACACGATAAGCGTATTTTATATCACCGTTGGGCATTGGTAGTACACCACAAAAACCAACAACAATATCATTCCAATAACAAGTGTAAACAGTACAGGCTTTATTTAATTCTGCACTTAAATAGTGATGTTCCCTAAATACGCTCCAAATCTCTTTGTTGTTTGATTCGTAGATTTGGAGCGTAATACTTCCCCCAAGTCAGCACCCCGACAATCAAAACATTTCGCTTCGTCTACATCTATTACAAAGTCTGGTTTAAGGAATGGAATATAATCATTGTGACAAGAACAAAACACAACATGACGCATATTATTTTTACGAATATATTTAGCAATAGAATTACAAGTTGACTTAGCAACATTTCTATCAATAGTAGAAGTAAATTCGTCAAAAATCATTTCGCTATTTATATTAAGAGCCAAATCTGCCCTAAATCCTTCGCCTATTGATAAAACATTTCTAGGTCTACACCAAACAGGCATTGAATTAAGTCCTACTGCACTTAATCTATAAGAAGCATCTTGTGGTGAATCAAAGTTAGATACAATAGCTTTAATATTATCATATGTTTTGTGCTTTTTATTATAAAAAGGCAATTCTTTAAGTAAAGTAGATTTGCCCCCCCCACTTGAACCTGTAATTACTAAAATTTGATAATCTATTTGATTTAATTCTTGTGGAAATTCATAAGGAAAAAATTTACTTTCGCCTGTAAAATCATAGTCAAAATTATTTTGAACCATGTCAGTAAATTCGTCAATAGGAACTTTAGATATAAGTGGTTCTTTCTTCTTTTTTAGGTTGCACAAAACATTACATTCTTTATAATTCAAATAAATCCACCTTCAACCTTTATAAATTCTTCTATAAATTTTTCTTTAACTTTTTCCCAAGCAAAACATCCATCTCTATCTGGACGCTTTTTCTTCAATAATCTTTTAATATAATCTTTAGGATATTTCGGCAAACAATCTTTACCGTGTGTAAAAAATCCTTGACCTTCTAATCTTTTAGCTTTTGCCATATTTTCATTACACCAAAGCCAATAGTGGGGTATACCATCACAAGGAATGTGCATAAGTTCTATTTTATCGCCAATAATATAAATAGTATTATTTTTATCTAATGTAACATCAGCAGACCAAATTTCACCCGAAGGGGTTAAATCAAGCGTTCCATAAAAACTTGTGTAATGTGGGCCTTTACCTGTAAGATAGTCGCTATAATAACTAGGTTCATTCCCCATATACATAGCTTCCGTGTAATTGGGAAAAGTTTCCATCATCCATTTTTTATCCATAAAAAATCCCCCTTTATTGATACTGATTATATCATATAAAGGGGGATTTGTCAAGTGTTATTTTATTCAGTCACACCAATCAGTGCCATAGCCCTATCCATAATAGGATGACCATTCATAATCCTGCCCCAATTGTTTTCTGCATAGCTTTCAGTTGCCCTAGCGGGGTTAGCATGACCAACCCAATCGCTAACAGCGTTGATAAATCCCCACTTAGTATTAAGGAACTTAATAAGGTCAGGTGCAAGCATACAAGCCTGAATACCATCCTTGGCAAGCTGAATGTTATTCTTCTTCCTGTCGCTCATATCTTCAGTAATGGGGAAAAGTTCATCAAGCACAGCGTTTACATCTTCGGGCATAAACTTTTCATTAGCAAGCCTATCAGCGTTTTCAGCAAGCGCATCAAGATAATCATTTGCAAGCTGAAGGGTATGCTTTGCTTCCTGCAATTTACTGTTCATATCCCCCATATGTTTAGTAGACCAAGACCTAGTAGCACTACTAAGAGCAAGATTAAGAGTATTATTGCAGACTACACGAATAGGGGTAGATACTACACGAATAGCACCAGTACCATCATGGCTGTTAGTAAAACAAATATAAGGGTCAAAATTATCGTCAAGAATCTTTCTTTCAGGCATCTTAGCAAGAAGCCAAATAGTCTTACCGTTTTTCAGACTACCAGCAGTTTCATAAGTAACACCTTCGCCAACAAGATTATCAGTAAAATCAAACGCTTCAAAATTCTGAACAACCTTATAACGGTCAGTTACAACGCCAAGAACACTACCATCAGAACTACGGGTATTAGCCTTGTAACCCTTGATTTCAACACCATTGGAATCATAGACAGGCTTCCCATCAACAGTCCAATTCAGTCCAGCGAGGTCAAGAGCATCTTTGCTTGTGGGGGCTTCCTGAACAATGGTTCCAAGACCGTGCCACGGGGTTTCACGAACACTAAACATAGTTTCTACATTAGCCGACATAATCAATTCCTCCTAAAAAATTTGTGATATATTTGGTTCTTCCTTAACTGTGACCCAATTATATCACAAATATTTTTATTTGTCAAGAATTATTTTAAGATTTTTATTTAATTTCTTTCTTAATATCTTTTATATTATTCCAAACATAATCAACGAATCTATCCCAATTGAGTTCTATTTGTTCAAACACATCTATTTTCTTTTCTTCAAAATCTTTTCTTTCAGGCCAAGAAGTTAAAACGATTTCCCATTCACATTTACTCCAATAATAATAGGCAAGGTCTTGTCTAAGCTGTTTTACAAAACTATTTTTATCATTTTTATTTTTTCTTTTGTTTTTTATACAATCTTCCCAAAATCTGTAGTGTTCAAAAATATTAAAGGTTTTAATGTTTTTTCTATTAAAATCTTCATAGTATACATTCCAAGTTAGCATATTATTCCCTTCTTGTTTTATATGTTGAAGATGTTTTATATATTGAAGATAATGTATTTGAAAGATTTTCAAATTTTTCAGGTGTAAATGTATAAGATTCTCCCAACTTAATATCTTTTACTTCTGTTAAAGTTTGTAAAAATTTTTCACATTCTTTTTCCATAAGTTTTCTAATTTCTTTCCAAATTTCTTTTTGTTCTTTTTTACTTAAACTTTGATACCATGTAACAAAATCATTATCCCCAAAAGTCATTTCTTGTAATTTATTCAAATAATTTCTTCCCTACTTTCCCACAGTTTGTTCCATGTTTCTTCATCACCATCAAAAGGACTACATTTATACCAATTTTCCAAACCAATGTTGTTATAAACTATATCTACATCACAATATCCCTTGAACATTTCCCCAAGTCTAATCATTTTTTTTTCAAATTCTTTGTAATCTTCATCCCCAAAACTATGAAAATCACTATCAAGGGCAAGCGTAATATGATTAACACCCATTTTTATAAGTTCCCTTACACGCTTTAATCCTATATTACTTCCATAAAGAGCCAGTACATTTGACTTTTCATGCCACCAAGTATCTGCTTTGAGAACGCTTTTTTCACCTTCTACAAGAATCACATGACCAGTTCTTTCTATTTCAGGACGATTATAATTTTCACCATAAAATACATTATTAGTGGGGAATTTATATATTGTTCCATTTAATAATTGTAAAGGTCTATACTTCCCATTATCTATTTCTTCTGGAAGCCAATGCCTACATCTTATTCCTATGAGTTCGCCTTTAGTATCAAAGCAAGGGATGGCAGTTGATTGAAGTCTTGGGTAATAACCTATTCCATATTTTTCCATTGTATCTATATTTATTCCTTCATCAATCCATTCTTGCGGATATATTTTTGGAAAATTATCTAATATAGATTTATCATAAATTTGTAGGGAACTTTCGCCCTTTTTAATTTTTAAATATTTCCCCAAATCTTCTTCCCAATTATATTGTTTCTTTTGGGTAATTCTTTTACAAGCAGAAGGGTCAAGTCCAGTTACAGACAGAATAAAGTTTATAGCATCTAAAAAAGAACATTCTTCGCCATTTGTAATTTTAATCGCTTGCACCAATCCAATTATATCATAACTGCAAGATTTGGTGTAACTAATATAAATTTTTGTATCATTGTAACGATACAATTTGGGGGTTTGTTTGGTTGTATCTTTATATTTATCCGCATTGTAAAAAACTACTTGATTATTACCTTTAGAAAATTGTCTTAAACCAAGCGCTTTTTCTATCTGTTCATAATTAAAAAGGGTGAGAATTGATTTTAATTTTTTTGCGTTAATACTCATATTCCCACCCTTTCTTTATTATTTAGTAATTAAAATTATTAACCAGTTCTTTAGCTTCTTCTTCTGAAATATTATTATCATAATAGTTTTGTGCAACTATAACATTAAAACTATTATCGTCACCCGTCAGCCAATTAACTTCGACAAACATATTTCCATAGGCAGTAAACCATTGACATTCATTATGTTCAAGGCAGTATTTAATTCCTTTTTTTACTTCCCTTTCAATTGTTTCATTTTCAATGATTTTACTATCTTTACCACCATAATGATAATAACTTTCTGGGAATTGCATCGTTCTTTCAAATTTTTTTATAAAAATTTCTTTGTGGCAAGAAGGACATTCAACAACTCTTCCAAATGGATTTGAATAGGTATCTTCTTCCGAATAAGCAAACTTACAACCACATTTATCACAAGTGTGTATAATTTCTTCTGTTTTGTTTTCTTCAATAATTCGCATTAAAACCACCTCCTAAAATTATCAATTTCATTAACCAACCCTTTAATATCATCATAACTATTATCAGCACCAAAAGATACTCTAATAGTTTGACTTGCTATTTTCTCATTAAATCCCATAGCTTCAAGCACACGATAATCTCCTGCTCCAGCGCAAGCACTATGAGCTACACCAATATAAATATCTTTAGAAGCAAGATATGTTTGAAGTGCGTCAGCGTTAATTCTTCTAAGATAAATAGCGTTAATAGTATAAGATTTATCAAATATGTTGGAATAAACAAGTGCAGAATCTATGTTTTGTTCTACTAATTTATTGTTTAAAAAACTATACAATTCATACCAGCGTTTGGGATTTAAAAGTTGTTTATCATTAACGCACCAAATACACCAACTAAGAGCATCAGCAATCATACAAGCACCAGCAACATCAACAGTACCATGCAAAAGGTTGTATTGATTTTTTGGGTCTTTATTTGCACCAAGATATTCACCTAATCTATCACTAATCCACATAACACCAATACCTTTTTCTGTATAAAACTTATGTCCACTAAACCACATGGCATCACAGTATTCTTCAAGGTTGTCAGGAAGAACAATATGACCAATAGCGGCTGTAAGGTCTACACCAAAAAATTGATTGGGCTTGGTTACAAATTCTTCTTTGGTTTGTTTAATATCCCATATATCACCAGTAATTTGATTGACAAGTTGATGGCAATATATGGAATATTTTTGTAAAAAATATTTTGTTATTTTATCAAATCTTGTTTCATCTAATACTTCGCTAACATTATAAACACTATCATGTTCATAAGGCGAACACCAAACTTCATCCACACAAAATTTACTTGCAAGCCATTCTACAGCTTCAGTAGCACAACGAAAGAAAAGAACATAACCACCTTTTACACTAAGACAAGATTTAATTTTTTCTTTTGCCTTTTCAAGTTCAAGTTGTTCTTCTGTTTTTGTGTAAGGTGTATTACTATTCATCCAGAAATCTTTGTGAACACCACGGAAGAACATGGGTTTCGTGGTCGCGGCGTTGTCAAGATAAATCATGTTTTTCCCTCCAATAAAATTCATCTATTTTATTCCATTCTTCTTCTGAAATATTGCCGCAATCATATTTTTCCTGAAGATTATAATAACATTGCTGTAAATATCTAAAAGTGTGCCATTTTGAAAAAATATCTTTAGAATGAATTAAACCTCCATTATTATCTTGTGGCAATTTATTTTCCACGATGATTATTCTATTCCATTGATATAACTTTTCTGTATCAATTTTATATTCCCTATAACGCATAGCAAGAATAACCAAAGAACAATATGCTTCCCAATGTGTAACAGGGTAATCCATAATTCTATTAACGAAGATATGGTTTGGTGTTCCTTTTTCAGCTATATTTTTAGCAATACAACAACATTCTCTCCATTGTCCTAAAAGTTGCTGTCTAGGGAGATAAAGAAGTAAATTCTTGTGCCAACATCTCATAACAAAACCTTCTTTCTTGTTTTTTTGTATTATACCACAAGAAAAAAGGTTTGTCAAGTCAATTATTAAATATAAATTTTTGTCCCCTCATTAACACACACAACTTTAGCCGCTTTACCTTGGCTATGTAATCTATCCTGCAATGTATTACAAAACTTTGGTTTGTACCTTATATCCCCATGTACTAAAGCTATTTTATTATATCTTAATTCACTATAATAATTAAGTAATTCTTCATAACTTGCGTGACTAGAAAAAGAATATAAGCAAGTTATATTAGCATTATTTTCTACCCAATCTCCATCAACTTTTACAAATCTATCACCGTCTTTAATCTGACTAGCAAGATTATTTTCGCCACTAAATCCACAAAAAATAATATGATTATTTCTGTTTGGAAGTAATGTTTTAAGATGTGGCAAACTTCTTCCAGCAGTTAAGAATCCGCTTCCTGCTAGGATGATACAATGTTTATTTTCATTTTGTAAAACTTGACTTTCTGCCCAAGAATTGATTAAATGTAAATTAGGCATTTTCATTATTTCATTTTGGAAAACTTCATCGTCCCATATGTCACAAATTTTTTGGGCTAATGGACTATCTAAATAAATAGGCATATCCATATTTATCGCCATATCGTAAAGTAAAGTTAATATTTCTTGTGTTCTCCCAAGACTAAAAGTTGGAATAAGTATTTTATTCGACTGTTCAGAAATTGCGGAAATCTTTTCAATATCTTTACTTCTATCTTTAATTTTATTGGGTCTTGTAGGCTGATTATAAGTGTTTTCACCTATCAATAAATCTACAAAAGGTAAATCTATTCTTGGTTCTGTATATACCCTTTTACCTTCACCTATATCTCCTGTATTTCCTATTCTCTTTTTTACAAAGCCTTCATTAAGTGTAAGAACAATTTGGGCTGAATGAATAATGTGTCCAGCAGGATAGTATTCAAATGACATATCTTCATTTATATTATATTCATTATAATAGTCTACTTCAATACATCTGTTCAATGTTCTTTCAATTGCTTGTTCATCATAAAGTGGAAATAGTTTTAATCCATGCTTATGATTGATTTTATCACAATCCTGTTGCATGATTTTAAGACTATCTTCCCAAAGCAATTTAAGATATGGTTTTGTTCCTAATGGAACATAGGTGTGGGCTTGGCAACCTTTAGAATACATGGCTGGGACAAGCCCACTATGGTCTATATGTAGATGTGAAATAATAATATAATCTATATCTTGTGGTTTAACTTTTTTTAATTGAATGACATTTGCTTTATAATTACTTAAAGGGTCATTAAGTTGAATCATACCACAATCTAAAAGCGTTACATACTTTTTGAATCTAACTAAGTGCATTGAACCAGTAACATCAACCGAAGAATTACCAACAAAAGAAACATAAGGTTTGCTAGTCCCTTTTCCTTTTACCATTGTTCTTCTTCCTCTTGAACATCTGGAATTGCGAATCCAATAGCCTGAACAGAATGATTGGGTTCTTCTTCTTCGTTATCTTCTAATTCTTTTTGTTCTTTAGTAAGTTCTATTTGCCACTTTCCAATTTTTTTATTAACAAAATTTTGAATTAAATTTGAAAAAGAATCTAAAATTGGCATAACAATTACAAAAAACACAACAGATAATACAGCTATAAATAATTCTCGCAAATTAAAATTCTCCTTCTAATACAGGTTTTGGGATATTAACTAACTGATTGTATTGGTCAACAACGAAAAAATCTTTATTTTTCATTGTAGCTCTATCAAAATATCTAAAAACTTTAAGTTTTTGGTCAGCGTATTCGCCAAACCTAGCTTTATAAACATAAGTTATAATATTGGGTGTAGGGTCATTATTTCTATCAAATCCTTTGCGTTTTAAATATGGTTCAATCATTTTATATTCTTTTGGTCTATCTTTAACACTTAATGTTATACAAGCCGCGTCAAGTTTTTGTTTGATTGCTTTACTACTACTCAAACAACTTTCATCTGGAAACTCCATTTGTTTTTCATTTCCGTTTAATTGGCTTGCTGTCATAATTGCCACATTATATTGTTCTGCATATGCTTTAAGGTCGGTAGCTAACGCTCTAAGCACCAAATCTTCTCTTGCAGGAATAGAAGTAGACGCTTTATATTCAGCAGAAATAGCAGATTGCAGTTGAAGATAATCAAATCCTACTGTGGTTATGCCATAATTTTTAACACAATCTTCTATCTTTCTTTTAATATTTGCGCTAGTAAAATCTGGCATATCCACTATAATCATATTATTTCGTTGTAAAATATTACCAGCTTTTACAACACGATTTCTTTCTTCTTTTGTTAATTGTCCCATAGTAATGTGTTTAACATCAACGCCACTAACACAAGCAAGAAACATAGGATTGATTTCTTTTCTTGAAGCAAGTTCTGAATGAATAAATAATCCAGCACCATCGTAATTAGGATTTGTTATAAAATCATGCGCTTCTTCGTTCCAAAGAGTATCAATTGATATTCCACAAAGGTCAGCTATCATCATACGGGTCTTGCCAGTTCCAGCAGGAGAACTATTCATAATTAAATGTCCCCTACACAAACCCATATATAGCTGTGTAAGATAAGGGCTTGTAAGAAAACTACCAAAAGCAGGAGCTTGTTCAAATTCTTCTATAAGGCTTTCAGTATCTTCCCCAGCAACCATTTCGTTTCGTACAAAGTTAATATCATATTTATTACGAAACAGACTTGCTTCATGGTCTATATCATCCAGTATATCTTTAATAGTCCATTGTTCTAATTGTCTTTGAGCTTTTTCTTCTTCTTCCGTTTCATCATAATATTTAGAAATATCGTGACCTTTACTTTTCAATTCTCTAAGTAAAGAAAATTTACGAACATTATTATAATAAAAATCAAAGTTATCTAAGTTGGCTAATTCTTTTACTATTGATATATATTCATAGTAATTATTGTCAAGTAGAATTTCTTTTTGTGCTTCGTAATTATCTATAAAATTATCTATTTCAAGTTCTGTAATATTCGTTACGCCAGATTTTGCCAAATGATTTATACAAACAAACAATACTTTGTGAAATTCTTGTGGGGCAAAATCATTTTTAGTCAAAGGTGTGTCTGGTCTTAAAGATAAAGAAGGGTTGTTTAACAAACAACCTATCAACATTGAAGCAATGTTAGGATTGTAAAGCAATCACCAATCCACCTTCCCTTCATACTTTTTCTTGTGTATTTTTACAATCTGTTCATTAGGAATTTCAACCGATTTCGCACGATTTATAGTTTCCCTAAATTCCATACAGGGTTTAATATATCGTGGGAAAATCTGTCCCAAACCATAATTAAAATCCCATTCTACGCCTTCATAAACACGAGCATATTTACACACAAGATACATTTCATACCAATCAAGTTCATATTCTTCTTGAATGTCTTTAGCTTGCTTCATAACGCTAGGCCAATTAATTTTATCACCAGTCCATTCTTGCAAATAGTCTGTGAATTTTCTGCGGTCAGTTCCTTTTTCTGGTTTGAAATTTACAAGTGGTTTGGGTTTGGATTTTATAGAACAATATTTTTTGAAACAATCTTCTGAACAAAAATGCAAAGATTTATATTTATTTCCTTGATATCGTTGCCCTCTAGGAATTTCTTTAGAACATACATCACAAATCATTTTCTACCCTATATCCATTCTTTTCTAGTAATTCAATAGCTTCTTTTATCTTATATTCAAGCCTTTCTTTTTCTGCTCGTTCCCTGATATAATCATAAAAATCACATTTAAGTTCATCCCCATTGCAAGAACATGGTTCACATTCTTTTGTTCCCCAACAAACACCTATTGTTATATCTTTCCAGTTTATACAATTTCCAGAATAAACATCGTAAAAATATTTTCTTTTATTTTGGGTATGATAACACTTACATTTTTCCAATAAAAACACCCCTTTCATTTACTATATTATACCACAAATGAAAGGGGTTTGTCAAGTGTTTATTCTGTTTTAGTAGTGGTTACATAAGGTTTAGTCCACCAATTATCATTGGGATTGGTTGGAGGCGCACATGGAATATAAGGAATCGGAACATAAGTTGGTTCATTTGTTTTTGTTGGTTCTTCATAGGGTTCATAATGCACACTATCAACCCACGACCATGTATCATCATCAAATATTAAAAACCATGTAATAGTTAATTCAGGAACAACCCCATAGACAATATAAATTTTATTGGTTTGCTTGCTTTTAATTTTAAACATTACTCTACCTTAATCCCTTGATTCCCAGCAAAAGTAACAAGCTGATTATAAATATTTTCAAGTGCAACAACATCATCATCTGTCGCTTTGCTAACCTTCTTACCTTCGCCAAGTTCAAGTTCAACAATTTCCTTTGCCTTATCAGCGAACTTAGAAAACACCGCCTTGTAATATGGTTGAATTAAATCAATCCAATCACTAGCATTATATTCATGGTTTTCCTTTTCCCAATTTTTAGTAACAGCACCCTCACTATCGGCAGAAGCCTTAATAGCTTCAAGAATAGCTGTTTCAAGATTCTTGGCAGTAAATTCTTCAATCTTATACTGAATCTTATAACGACTTCTAGCAAATACTTCTTTAGTTTCCTTACAAATAGCAGAAGAATAAATGGTATCACCTTCGTCATTTACACCATTGGGGATAAGGGCAATACAGAAATCACAAAGGTCACGAACAAAACGACTAGAAGCCTTAACATTTTCACTTCCCTTTGGTTGCATATACTTAATCTTTACCTTTTTGTTACCATCAATTACTTCATGGTCAACATATTCTTCATGCCCGATAAAGACTACAGTATATCCATACATACACAACTTGTCAATCTGCGATTTGAAATCTCTACGATAAATAGAATATCCATTCTTTCTAGTATCTTCGATTTCACTAAGGTCACGAACACCAAATTCTTGACAAGTTGCCTTTTCTGCAAGTTCAATAAGATTATCTACAGTATCAATAACAATTGTTTGATAAATGTCTTGCATGGTTTCCCATTCAAGCCTACCAGCCTTATCTTCCTTATCAACCTTTTCAGAAGTAAGCTGATTAACTAAATCCTTAAATACACCCCATTTAGTAACAGGAACTTTAGGACAATTAACAGCATTACCCCCAGCTTCAGTCATTATAAGCAAAGGCTTTTCAAGATGACAAGCCTGATATGTTTTGCCTAAATTGTTCCCTCCGTATAAAAGTATCTTCTGTCCCCGAAGGGATGTTACCATCCCTTCGTTTTTAAGCTCCCTAAGATTTATCTTTGCCATACTTTACCCCCTATTAAAAATCATCGTCTAAATCGTTGTCAAAAGGGTTGTCATCATCTTCTTCTGCGGGATGAACAGGCTTCCCAACCTTCTTCCTGTCCTTCAAACTAGACTTCTTCTTTGCGATTTCCTTTTCTTTTCCACCATTTTCCTTGATTTCAGCCAACTTAGTATCTCTTTCTTTAAGGGCAATCTTCATAGCCTTGGGGTCAATCCAACCATTATCAATAAGATTCCCATTATCATCTTCATCTTCGGGTTCTTCAATGGGTTCATCACCACCAACAATTACAAGCGTTTCCTTATCATATCCACTATTGACATTAACAGCCCCACCAGAACCAAACTTCTTCTTTCCAGAAGTGTTACTTCCACCAATATGTTCCATAACAACATCAATATCAAAAGGCGCTGTCTGCCCCACTTCATAAATATCTTCAAACGCTTCAGCCAAATCTTCATTAACAATAGTATCAATCAAAATAGGTGTGGCCCCATATCCAACGGCGCAAAGAGTAACAAGAAGTCTGCCAGTTTCTTCGTCATCTTTAGTTTCAGGACGAACAGACTTGATATAGAAATTACCACTAAGGGTACAGCCATGTTCATCTTCGGGGTCAACACGACTTGTGCTAATTCTACTAGCAGACCAACGAAGAATAGTCTTTACATTACCATCCTGTCCAAGATAGCTGTTTTCATCTACACGACCACTAACGCTAACAAGACTTGCTTCCTTATCAGAATCACCACCAATTTCAGGATTAAGGTCAAGCATTGCAAGAGCATTCTTCCATTGCTTATTTTCTTCGCCCTTAGTAGTAAGACTATTAACAAATACATTAAAAGTCTTTACCCCATCCTTCATACGAACAGCAACACTACCCTTAATGCGCTCCCCGTCCTTTGTTCCAGCGTCATTTCCATTCTTGTCCTTAACCTTGATTTCACAATCTTCTTTTTCAAGATTAAGTTCATTAACAAGACCGATACATCTAAAATTCTGTTTACTTTGATTAAGTGTAGTTCCCAATTTAATTTTCTCCTTTTTATAAAACAATAATATATTTGAAAATAGTGGTCTTGTTAATCACTATTCTCATTCAATTTTAATTTTGTCTGCTTCTGCTTTAATAAAATTTTTGATTTGTTTTGCAGAAGTCATATTTTCAATTTTCTTGTAGATAGTTTTATAACAAGTTTTATATCCAGCTATAAATCCTTTGATATAAAATTTCTTAAAATCTGCTTGAAGTGTTTGTGCCATAATATCTTTAATCCCTTGTTCTACTTCATTCATTTATTCAATTCCTTTCTATTAAATTTGAATGTTTGCCATAATATTTACAACTTTATTCTGCGGGGTATGGATATATCGGGAAGTCACCTTGGCATAATCACTATGCCCAAGGGCAAACCCAATATCAGCAACAGGAACACCCATCTGCGAAGCGGCAGTAGCAAAAGCGTGTCGAAGCCAATGAGGAGTAATCTTATCCCAACAATCAAGGTTGGCTTTCTTAGCACAGGTTTTAATCCATTTGCACCAATTGGAATTATTTACCTGATTCCCTCTATTAGTAACAAAAAGAAGGGGAAAATTGTCTTTGCGTGATTCAAGATATTCGTCACAGACTTTTTTGGTTTGGTCATTGATATAAATTTCACGCATCTTATTACCTTTGCCAACAATATTAAAGCGCCGCTGTTTGTATTGTTCAATAGTAATAGTAGTTGCTTCTTCAAATCTCATGCCAGTTGTGGCAAAAAGAGTAAGCATAGCCTTATCCCTTTTATTATTGGCACAATTAATCAAACTGCTAACCATTCCATTTTCGGGGTCAGGCTTTTTAGCGTTGACAACTTTAGCAGTAACCAAACCCTTGGCAGGATTGGAAGAAATAATATTAGCATTCTTCAAAAAATCAAAATAGTTCTGAACAGCAACCACTTTACCATGAATAGTAGAAGTAGATTTTCCCTGAAGTTTGCTTTGCCAAGCAACAAGGTCAAGAAAAGTAATTTCGGTTTCAGGTTTATTAATGTCTTTAAGCATAAGGGAAACATTATTCACATAGGATTTAATGGTGTTTTCACTACGCCCAGCGCCTTTAAGATAGTCAATATAATACTTATTCATTTGATTATCCCCCTTTGTTTTATGGCATGATTATACCACAAACCGAACACAAAGTCAAGCATAAAATTAAAAACCCAAGAAAAAATCTTAGGCTTCTAATTTTTCTATATATTTATAAAAACCCAAAGGAGAATCAGCGGTTGTTAGTTTTTCATAACCGCCTTTTACTTGTTCCCAAAGTGTGAATCTATTTTTAGATAAATTCCAAGTAAAAATATAAGTGTTTTTATTTGTTTTATAAGTATTCTTTGGGCCGTTTTCAGATTTAGGTATGTTAGTAATCATATTTTTTATAAAGCGGGGGAAGTTTTATCTTCCCCCATTCCTTACCATTGCGGCTATGTTCATTTACCAGAAAAGGTCGAACCAGCTAAATGGGCTGTTATCAGAAGTATAAGTTGTATGGAAAGAACCGTAGTCTTTGATAAACTTATTCAGCAAATCATTGGCATTCTTAAACGCATCTTCAACTTCCTTTGCCCTTTCCTTGCGTTCATTAGCAAGGCGCTCTTTCTTTTCCTTTTCTTCAGCAATAGCCTTGTCAAATTCTTCTTCTGCCTTAACACATTCCTCTACTGTGTCATAGCGCTTCTTGGTTTTTTCAGAATAAATATACATGATTCCTACCTCCTATATATTTAATGGCTTCTTGGTTTAATAAAGGATTTCCATTTCCTGTAACCCCTTTGGCCCTTGGGGTTGATGGCGGGAAGCCAGAGACTTGAACTCTGAATCCCTTTCAGGACGCTAGTTTTCAGGACTAGTTGACTACCAATTATCACAGCTTCCCAAACAATAGTATGTACATACTTTTTGTGGGCAAAGTGGGATTTGAACCCACACGCCTTTCAGCACCTGATTTTGAATCAAGCATGACTACCAATTTCATCATTCGCCCATATAAATGTAGGGAATAGACTTTCACCCTACTATGCAGACTCTAGTCAAATGCTCTGCTTTGGTTTTCGATTTCAATTTAGCCCGAAAAGAAATACTAACTAAAGAAGCTTGGCAGGGATAGAAGGAATCGAACCTTCGATGCGGGAGTCAAAGTCCCGTGCCTTACCGCTTGGCTATATCCCTATATTTTGTTTCTTTAGTTGTAAAATGGTAAAGAAACTTTACAAAAAGAAAACCATAGGTTTGTAATCATAAACCTTCAAAACTTATAGCTCCCGTTATGCTTTATGTGCGTCCACAGCGACTTTCAAACGGTTTGCGTAAACCATAACGCTTAATGTAGGTGGTTGGATTTAAACCAACATCTTCAGGGTAAGAAGCTGAACTTTTATTATTAAAATACACCTACATATATTTTGGCACTATGGCAGTTCCCGCCTCCTATCATTTTTACCAGTCCCATAGGTGGGAGGGCAGTTTATTTTACGGAATTTAGACTTGCTCAACTATTTCCAACTAACTATCGTATAGCTACGTAGGCTGTTTCGTTGTCTCTTTTGTTGAGAAGCATCAGACATTTAACTAAACTGCTATCAATGTTTAGCACCTAAATAATATTCCTTTAAGGAAAGCAATATTTAAGTAACCTTGAATGACCTAATCAAGTGGGTTGATGATACTTCGCTTTTGGTCGCACAACTTTGTCCGCAATTACAACATCGAAGTTTGAGGGGCTTCGTTCAAGACTTCCTAAAACCCATGCGACTATTCCCCTAAACGCTATTCACTTGGGGTGTCCACGCCGAATTGGAGCGGATAATGAGAATTGAACTCATATATTCAGTTTGGAAAACTGACATTTTGCCATTAAATCATACCCGCAAAATTCTTTGGCTGTTTGCTCGGTTACTACATCTACCAGTAGTATTTGTCAAACACTTACTGCTACGCTTCCATATACACCAAAGATAGCACCAAAGTAAATTTAATTAAATCTTACTTTCAAGAATCTGCAAGGTCTTAACACTTTCGGCATATTCATCAATACTATCATTGACATAATCAACCATGTCAAAATAATAATTGGTCATATCCTTCACCATTGTTTCAGCGTTCTTAATCTTCCACTTAGCCCTAGCCACACGCTTCTTGGCAACCTTGGCATCACATCTAGCCTGTGCCAGCTTCTTCCCAATTTCAAAATCAAACTTGTCATTGGGACTACATTTTGCAATTCCCCTAACAGGATTCCCAGCAAAATGGGAAGTGCAAGTAATCTTATTCCCTTCTACAGTAAACTTATAACGAGCCATTTGATTTTCTCCTTTCAGAATTTGGTTGTATTATACCATAAGTTTTTTGATTTGTCAAGGGTTCTTTGATTTATTTTTTGGAGCTTCCACCAAGAATCGAACTTGGGATTAATGCTTACAAGGCAATCGTTTTACCGCTAAACTATGGAAGCATTTGGTGACGCAGGGGGTACTTGAAACCCCAATCTCCACCTTGAAAGGGTGGCGTGTTAGCCAGTTCCACTACTGCGCCATGTTGGTGCTTCAAAATGGATTTGAACCATTAACCTTCCGATTATAAGTCGGATGCTCTAACCAATTGAGCTATTGAAGCATATGGTAGAAGAAGTCAGATTTGAACTGCGACTCTTGCTCCCAAAACAAGTGTGTTACCATTACACCACTTCCTCTATATAATTGTCTGTCCAATGCCAAGCGTCTTTCCGCTTTGTCAACAATAACAAAGGAACACAATGGAAAATAGAACTAGGATTTTACATCGTCTTACAGGTCATCGTTATCATGGCACAAGCAACAACCTAGTTCTTTGGTGGCGCTGGCGGGACTTGAACCCGCACATTCAAATGAACAACAGATTTTCCTACTACTCTATGTTACCATAGCCGCATTACTGCGTTGTAGTCTGGACTATGTTTTCACCATATTATTTTTATAATATAACTTAGGTGGTTGGTCTATAGTCTCTACACATTTATAAACTGAGAAATATGTTTCAGAACAATAATTTGTTCATCGTGCAATATTTTTTATTACGCTTTCTAAAAACTCAATTTAATTTAGCTCGGCGTTATCCCATTAGGACTTTCACCGAATTAGCCAACATTCATACAAGAAGTTTCCCATCTTGATGCTCCACGGTTTATACCGAAGTCTGTCGTGTCTACCAATTCCACCACAGCGCCGTATCAACTTAACTTACATTCACATTATACCACACTTTATTTTGTTTGTCAAGTGTTTTCTAGCTTCTTGGTTTTTCATATAGTGAAGGGTTCCCCATTCCCGGGTTTAAGTACCTTCAGCCATTGGCACTTGATTCATTGTCTGTATTATACCATAATCTACTTCATTTGTCAACCCCTATTTTTTATTTCTTGGTGCGTCTGAAGCGATTTGAACGCTCGACATTCGGATTAAAAGTCCGCTACTCTACCAACTGAGTTACAGACGCATATCTTTTATTGTTTGCATTA
>Ga0326513_10000046_pt1 | contig 87584 bp, 71 predicted proteins | sample 2_2465_0518_D_FD_203654 | JGI IMG/M metagenome (GOLD analysis project Ga0326513, IMG submission 203654) | Bovine rumen microbial communities from UC Davis, California, United States - 2_2465_0518 | ecosystem: Host-associated > Mammals > Digestive system > Stomach > Rumen | place: USA...
GGATGAAATATGCCAGGTTCTAAGCTAGTTATAGTGGATGGGAGGACTAGTACAAATCCATCGTTAAGACAAATATGATGAAGTGATCCAGTCTCTAATTTAGTTATTCCTTCTGGTACTTCATAACTCTCTACTTCTACTTTACAGTTTGGAAATGCAGTAGGAGAAATAGAAGTAATTATGAAATTAGCATTTGTAGGTTTAGGTAGACCAGCTAAGCTACTGGATCCATATACTAATTCCAATCGACCTCCTTTAAATACTAATCGATGATCATGGTCAACTTTATATTTTTTATCTTTAATTACTAAGTCAATATCTTTGCCAAAAATACCATCATTAGAACTATAGGATACAGCAGGAATAAGACTGCCAAAAATACTGTCTCCTCCCGAAGAATTTGAAGAATCGCCTTTTGTTACTTCTATGTACTCTTCCCCTTGTATTATATTTTCTATACTTTCCCCGTATTCAACTCTACTGGGAGGTATTTCCACTGTCAGTGTAGAATTTTCTTTTCCTTTTCCAACCGTAGTACTCCCCCTTCCTCCAATAGAATACGAGATATTATCATATCCTGACCATGGATCAGTTTGAGAATCATTATTAATTGCCTCTGCTTTTAAAAAGTTGATACTATTTAACTCATTAACATCAATTGTATTCCAAGTATGGGGGTATTTAACTCCCAATAGTCCAAATGAATTTGAATTCCCTAAACCTGAAAAATAATTTCCTTCTTTTATAAAAGATGAAGTAATTAAGGTTATTTCGTGTATTCCCGATTCAAAATAATATAGTGCATTACCATAACGAATCGCTCCAAGAAAAGATAGCTCAGTTTTTATTTCTATTTCTTCTCCATCTATAAGAACAGTTTTAATAGGTGAATTTGTGGGAAGAACATACTCAGCACCACATATTTCACATAATACTTGAACGACGTTAGACTTTCTTTCTTCTAAAGTATCTGATGTAGAAAAATGTTCCTGTATATAATTATCAATTGCAGGTCCAATGAGATTCTCAAGCTCTTCTTGAGTTACAGTCAGTTCTCCTGTGTCCGGATTGGTATATTGATTATTTACTATATATTGACGTAAACTTGGAAACCCATTTAAACTAATTAGATACCTAAAAGACGTTAGATAAGTTTCATCCGTTTCGTCAGGCGTTAACAATAAAGAAGTAGTATAAGCACTAAATTTATTTTCTTCATTAAAATCTTCAAAAAAAGTATCAAACGTCCAGTAGAGACTCTTCGGTGCGGGCATTTCCCAACATTGACTTACCACCTGTGACCATGTCCAATCAGGATGAAGTCTTTGTATCATACCTAAGTAAGAAATAACATAGGGAGATACTTTAGAATATTCCTGTTCATTTCCTTTTCCATCTACTATAGTGATTGGGGCTGCTATTTGTGCTAAAGTATGACTGGATAAATAATTTTGAACTGCTAATTTAATAGGAGAGTAGTATATATTCAGTAATTCCGAAAAATGTTCATTCATATATTCTTCATCTCCCTCTGCATTATTATCTACCAACCACTGATTTACTGCAGCATTTCCTAACGAATATCCCCATACGTCATAATCAGCAACATCTTCTCCATTGTAATTCATTCTAATATCATAGAACAATATCATAGGATTTAACTCCCTCAAAAGATCAACCTGATTATCAAATGAAGGGAAAAATCCTAAAAATGAAGGAAGAGATTGTGTAGAAATTCCGTACTGTGAAAATAAATCTCCGCCGAACATACTATAAGATAGTTCTTCGGTCCTTTGTTCCTCTACCCAATACCTAAATCCAGGTAATTCGATAAAATAGTCATCGTCTCCTTTACCCCTTGTATTTTCTCCTTTTTTATCACCTCCAATTTCTCCCCCATCTCCTGATTCTACTGGTTCTGAAAAATTTAAGGTTAAGGTAGAATTACTGTTATTATAAAATAAGTCCTCACTTAATTTCCCATCTCCTAGATTAAAAAAGCTTGAAGGAATTACATCAATCACTTGTGGCTCTGGTGTATATATAGTATAGCCAAATTTACACGTAGGTTGATATCGAAGTTTTTTAGTATCTTCATCTACTAATCCTACATGCGGTGTGTCAAGTTCTTCTGGATTATTAAGATATTCCTGATATTCTTCTTCTCCAGAAAATTTTTTTAAGTATTTCATGTTAGTTTGAAGTATTTATAAATAAAAAAGCGAAGAGTCTTTTTAATTGCTCTTCTTTATATATCTTAAGTAAATTATATTTCTCTCCTATATTAGGTTTTTTCACCCCCTGTATCCGAATTTTTTCTTTTCAGATCCCGTTAATTCTTTATATATGAGAAGGGTCGTTTTTCTCGTTCATGGTTTTGTTTTTGGTTATTTCATACTGTTAATTATCTCATTTATCTTGACCCTTCTCTTTTATTTGGAAAGTACTGGTAATAAGTACTTTCCGTTTCTTTTTAAATCCTTATACGTGATATGAGAAAGACATACATTAGTGGAAAAATAGATAGAGATTTAAAAACACTAGTATGGAAACTAGTGGAAAAAGAAAGAATAAAAAACGCGGATGTAATAGTTCTTGGAAATCTCGGCGCAGGAATAAAAAAGATCGCCGGAATTGAGAACTTATATTACCGCGTAAGAAAAAGGCTCGAAAAAAATAATATAACTTTATGGGCATTGAGGGGAGATAAAGATAATCCTAGGTTTTTTGAAGAAGAATTTGAATTACCAAGATTAAAATTCTTAAAGGATCATAGGAAGATTGAAGTAGGGGATTATGTTGTCTATCCAATTGGAGGTAGAGTTAAAGAAAGTGATAAAACCGGAGTGGAAAAAATTGACATTCCCAAACTTCCAATTAAAGTAGATATAATCTTATCAGCTCAATCACCGTTATCTATGAAACCCCATCTAGAACGACCTCCCGAGATGACATATGAGCTCTGGAAAAATATTCTAGATGAAAGAACTTATTTGAGTCAAGCTCTCCAAGAGATTAGATCAGGTTATTGGTTTTGTGGTGATTCCCAAGAGCCATATCGATCTGAATTCGGTGAAACAATCTATAGAAGTCTAGATAAATTAGAGATAATATCAGTATGAATAAAGAAGAGAGAATTCAAAAATTTAAGAAAGCAGTAATTGATCGGCTAAAAGAAAATACTGATGAACGTTTTGGATCCTATAATGATCTTCAGATAATATACTATGAAATTTTTGAGGATACTGGAAATTTTTATAATATATTATGTGATGAAAAAAAAGTTCATATCTTAGAGAGGGAACCGGGTATGTATGAATCCGGAGAAAGAGATTGGAGAAAAAGTCTATATCAGCCAACTCCACCATTAGATAAACGAAAAGAATTAATTGACAGAGCTTTAGTTAGAGTACCTGTCAATGGCAGTGGTTGTGAAGTATTCTTATTTAATGATACAATAGTTTACTTTGAAAGACCCCGAGTATTAGAAAGAATAAGATCTCCTAAAAAGATACGTGGATTAGTTAGTAATTTAGGAAGAGAACTTGAAAATGCACCCAGGATGGTGGATATTAAATCTAATGAGGAAAAGTTACCGGAGAGTTTATGTATCGTCGAAGTAACTGCAGTTTCTAGGAATACTGTGGAATTACAAGAATTAATCAAATTCTTTAAGCCTGTTAAGGTAGAAGAAAATGAATCCGATAAAGTCTTAGTGGCAACGACTGGATCATTTGGCATAAGAGATAGATCACTCAGAATTCCGACTGTAAAGAATTTGGACTTAGATAAAAATTATAACTCTGATCTTCCAATTAATAAGATTAAAGACTTTGTTCAGGATAAAACATCTGGTGGTTTAGCACTATTCTATGGAAAGCCAGGAACAGGGAAAACCACCTTGATAAGATATCTCCTTTCATTGAAGGACGACGAAGGTAAACAACTAAATTTTGTGTTGTTCAACGAGGCGCTCTTATCTTTATCAAATACAGAAGCTTTCTTGAATTACTACCTAGATCAACCAGAGGGATCTGTATTTATACTAGAAGACTGCGAAAAGATACTTCAGTCTAGGGAATCTAATCCAGGAAACGTTAATATATCGGCACTCCTGGATATGACTGACGGAATATTGGGAAATGCAATCAATACTAAGTTCATCTGCACTTTTAATACAGATATCAGTAAAGTAGATGAAGCTTTATTGAGAAAGGGACGATTGAAGGTGAAGTATGAATTTAAAGAGCTTAGTTTAGATAAGACTAAACTTCATATCCCCGATGCAACTAAAGGCATGACTCTCGCCGAAATATATAATATCGACGAAGAGAATGATTTTTCAAAGAAGAAAAAATCAATTGGATTTGGTTAAGAAATTTTCCGCCCGCAAATATCCTTATATATATAATTATGAACAACATTAAAATAAAATCAAAAACAATGAAATTTTTAAGATTATTATTCCTATTACCTATTTTGTGGGCCGCATTAGTTTTATTTAGGCCAGCTAGTATTGTATTCATGGATACTATGAAACTGGATTTAGGTTGGAAGGGTGCATTAGGAGTTCTTTTAACTATATCAATAATGGCGGTAGTATTAATTTTACTGCCTAAACATCCAATTATAGTGTCCTGTTATTTTATACTGGGAATAGCTCTCGGAATCACTGAAGGTTGGTTTCGAGGCTCATATAAATTATTAAAGGAGAGTAAAAAAGAAAAAGAAGAGGGAAATTAATCCCTCTTTTTTTTAATCCTGAGCTGGCCCAAGTATTGTAAACCTCTCCTTATAGCCGTCCAACTCCTGTTCGAATACGATCGGTTTAATTTCTCCGGTTAGGGAGTTGTCAATAAGATCGATTATTTCCTGTGGATCACTAAGATCAATGTCTAAATCATATACTTTCCCGAGATTCAAAACTATCTCAGGATTTTTCTTAGACATAGTGATCTGTCCTTTAGCCTCTGGGAATCGATCGTGAAGGTTTTTTAAAACATTTGCAAAACCTGTTTCAGGATTCAAGAAATTTTCAATTTTCTGTTTCTCGTTGTTTGTCCATTGAACAAACTCTTCTGCCTTTTCGAATGGATCGAATGGATTTGGATCGAGTTTCTCAATGTACTGAATACGACCATCTTCGTACTTTAGTTTAATGATAAGATCGCTTTCACAATTTTCAATGCATCCGCACATACTTTAAAAATATTTTTAAATTAATAATTAATTGATATCATATATAAGGATCTAACTGGAAATTTTATTTTCCCGATATTTCCTTATATATGTTAACATGCTGTGCGAGAAATACTTTACTCGCAGGGACTCAACTAATCTGATTTTACCATAGATTAACCACATAGTAAGTTGAGTCCCTTTTTTATTTCCCTTTATTTTCTTATACATGTAATGAGTACAAATTATTACGCGAAGATTTTACCGAATCAAGCAGAAAAGGAAGTTTTAAAATTAGCTATTGATTCAAATAAAGCAGACGTAGTAAAGAACTTGACTGATATGTTCTATCGAGTCAAGGATAAAGACCACTTGGATAGAAAAATTATCCATCTTGGAAAATATTCTGCGGGATGGAAATTTTTGTGGAATACTAATCATTTTCTTGTTAATCGATCATACGTAGATTCAGAAGGTGATTGGAAGACGACCGAAATGCTTAAACAGGCTGCTTATGCTCCCGATAAAAAAAGTATATTAGAATATCTTCAACAGGATAATCTAATTATAATTGATGAATATGGTCGTGAGGTACCATTATCTGAATTTATACTCATGGCATTCGATTCTAATGGATTTGACGAGGACAGCTATGATAAAGCTCACCCAGATCAGTATGAGTATAAACATAAAGTATTAAATATGAAATGGCACACTGAACGAAAATTATGGGAGGCTCTGGGTAAGAAATTTGCTACTGAGGGTAGTTCCGAGTTTACGTCTGACGGTTTGAGATTTACAATATTTACTGAGTTTTCATGAAAGATAGGGAAAAGAAATTCATCAGGTATGCAGCGATGGAAGTATTATTACTGATAGTATTAATGACAGTTTTATTATTCATTAAGTATGAAATTCAATAATTACAAATATCGAGTAGGAATAGGGACAGCAACGAAACTGAAAGAACTCGGTTGGGATCTATGGACAGAAATTCAATACTGGCCAAATGAAGAAGAGTACACTAGCCTTGAACTAGAAACATGCGCCCTTTTTGAACAAATGGGAAAGAAGTTTGTATATATACCCGAAATATTTCAAGTATATGCATATATCTTAGATAAATGGAAACCAAAAGATATAGGCTGTGTTGAAAAAATAAAAGGGAAATATTTTGCAAGGTTGAATTCAGTACTTTGTAGTGATTCTTGTGATACCTATGGAAAAGCTTTCGAGATTCTGATACAAAACTTAATGGATGAAATAATAGAGAAGGGAAAATAAATCCCTTCTTTTTTCTTCCATAAAAAAATAGCCCCGATCTTCACAGACTAGGGCTACCGGCCTTCTAAATACCATTAACATAAACCATATTGTAATGACAATGAATTAATTTATCATATATAAGGAAAGGAGGGGAAAATAAAAGAGGGATATTTTCTCCCTCTTTTTTAACTAAAAGGACTTGGACCCCTCCTTATATTTGTTTGTTGTTGAACGGGATTATTGTTCATCCTATTCTGAACATTTTGTTCTACTGTGATTCTAGATTGCTGATATGCAAATATCATCTGATCTATTTCAGCTTCATTAAACTCCCGTTTCTCCTGAATATTCTTTAAGTCTTTATAAATTGCTTTTGGGATGATTTTAGTTCGACCATTATTTAGTCTAATTGAATATGCCTGTAAATCTACTTCACCTCGTCTATTTTTTGGAATATTGATTATACTTAAATGGTTTGGGCTATTTATTTCTTTTCCCTTCGTTATTATCATGTCAGCTGCGTGTTGCTTTCTAGAACTTTCACCTATATCCGTCAACCCAATGATAGGATCATTCCAAGCATTAATTTTAGGTTGACTGGCAACAAATAAGAGTTTATTATATGGATCAGCTACCAGTTCTGAGAATTTCATGTACATTTTTCCAAAAAGATCGTACATAGAGTCTGTTCTCTCCTGGATAACCATATTACTATCGTAATCTGCCACAATTACTTTATGATCTCCATTCTTTCCGAATTCGACAAATTCTTCAACACTAACCATGCCGGCTGGATTGACTGATATTTCAAAGTTTCCACGTAACGCTTCTCTTAACTGTTTGTATAGTTCTACTAATCGTTTATTTGATTCAAAGAACGATAGACCACTATAGATTGAGCACATTCTTATCAACATATCTCTGATACCAATATCACCAAAGATACCATATAGAACCTTGGTTCCATTTAATGCCATCCATAAAGTCTCCTCGGTTAAGAATAAAGACTTACCTACACCCGGCGGAGCACTGACTATAATAGTTGATGCTCTAGGATAACCGCCATTCGGAAAAGATCGATTTATGAAGTCAAATTTACTCTGAACTACGTTATCATTTTCTTCAGCAATAATTGTATTAATATCTATATCACTGAAGTTAATAGAACTCATTTTTCTGTCATCCGAACTTTTTAGGTTGACTGATTTAATATAATTTATAAAATCAGTGGGACTTTGATTAAATCTTGAGTTTGCCCTATCAATCCACACACTAGCTATTACATCAGATAATACCTTCTTTGCTGGCATCATCTGTTCTCTAGTGCAACTCTTATAGGTTGTTATTTTATCTAGAATCTCCTGACATTCCTGTGGTGTTTTTCTGCACCTCGTAAATATACTATTAAACATCGGGAGCCCTATAGAATCCAAATCATATGTCTCTATTGCTCCTAAGAGACTTTCTACAAGGATATTTCCAGAAGTAGTTGGATTCGTTGCATAATAGTATTTTAGGTCTTGAATTGATTCTTTTGCCTGTTGAAATACATATTCCGAGAAGCAACTTAACAAAAGATCTATATTGTCAGTTACTCCTACACCACTATTATTGTTATAACTCATTCTCGCTTATATTTATTGATTGAATGTCGCAAAATTGATAATAATCTTGTATCATTTTTCTTCTTTCTTCTGCTCCCTTAGAATAAACTGTTACTCTTTTTCCAGACATTGCTTCGAAACAGATTATTCTCATGTGGTTCCCTCTCGCTACTCGCCCAATTGATTGAAGAACCACGCCGCCAACTTTTCCTTGAATCAAAACTATATTTTCTAAGCCCGGGAAATCTAATGCTCTATATCCCGCACTAGTTGAAGGAATTACATCCACCTTTCCATCTTTAATATAATCACAGGCTTCTTGAAGAGTCAATTTAGTTTTATTACCCTCCAAGTCATAGTATAAATACCCCTCTCCACAAACTAAGAGTACCCTGAATATACCAATGAAATAAGATTCGATCCAAGTTCCTATTATTTTTACTAAGTTGTTCATCGGTAGAAATGCACACGGATATTTCTTTAATGTTTTAATTAGTACTTTGACCACTTCAGGATTAGTCCAAATACTATTCATTATTTCAATATATACATTTCCTCCGTCATCCTTAAATTGTTTATAGTCTACCTTTATCCCATCAAATGCATTAGTTTGTATTGTTATATAATCCACTTTAATGTTCAATGGTTTTCTGTATATAAGGGAAGGACCAAAGTATTTAACGAGATTTTTGTTTCTCACAACTACATCGCTAAGTCCCTCTCTGAAAGTTATCATGTCACCGTTCTCTTTATCAGCTGTACCGGAGAATGCATAAAATCTTTCTGCTCCCTTACAATTTTGGTAGATAAAATTCCCACTTGAATTAATTGTATACTCTACCTCATCAACTAAGACCCAATCATATTGGCCCAACATATCTAAAAACCAATCTTCCTCAGATTTCTGGGAATTTAGTAATCCACTTGTGATGATACAATCAAGATGACCATTTAATGTCTTATCTGAATTACTAACAGATAGATTAAAAACTGTCTTACAGCGCTTAACTAATTCATCTCTTGCCTTATTAGATGGACACACTAAGAGAACTTTCTTACCAAGTTCCTCATGTGCATAGTTAGTTAATACGCTGATAACCTGGGTCTTACCGTAGCCGGTGTTAACAGTCATGAGTCCCCTCTTGTATTTCAAGAGGAAAAGGACATCATCATTTTGATAATCTCTTAAGTTGGGAAAAGGTACTTGTCTGTAAGTTTCTGCATAGACTACATCCAGTAAAACTCGATTATACTGTTCACTAGGAATATAATTTTTCAGTACTCCAAGTAAGTATCCTGCCCAACCAGGTCCTATCTCAAATATCCCAGATTTCGCTTTTTTACCTCGTCTTGGTTCATATATCTTCTCAAGCTTTCTAGTATATCCCCACTCTTTTTTATAGGGAATATACTCATATTTTTCTCGAATAGTTTCTAGATAGTATTGAACAGAGGGGTCATCTGTTTCCAAGATAAGTAAATTTTTATCTTTTGAAAATCTCAAATTACACACCATACTTGTTCATTATTTTACACATCATATCAGATATAAGGATTTAATTAGTTCTTAGGAGCGCTTTAGAAATTTCTGTCCAAATCTAACATAATATAATAGGGATCATAAAACTCCAGGAGGAACTGGAGAAAAATAAAAAAGGAGATTAATTTCTCCTTTCTTTTTAATCTTTTTCTACTGGAGTTAGATTAAACATAATGTTATCTATCTCCTCTAAGTTCCGGCGAGCGTAGATTGATTTTAATTGCCACGCCAATTCATCATTTTTTTGAGCATCTTCGTCGATTTTTTCAAATATTTTTCTCAACGCTTCAAGATGCATCTTAATTTCTGATTTAATACTTTCGTCTATCATAATATCTTTATTTTAATTATTAATAATACATATATAAGGGGATAAGACGAAAAATAAAAAACCTAACCTTGCCTATCTCAGGTTGGTTAGGTGTATTAATAAACGTATATATCCTATGAATACATATATAAGAAAATAAAGGGGAGAGAATTAATCTCTCCTCTTAATTATTTAACTTCTGCTTCTTTATTTTCGTTTATTTCTACTGAGAATTTTGTTTTTCCTGGATCCTCTAACATCGAATTGCTAATGGGATCTACTACATACTTCTCAATATTTCTCTTAAGATCTCGTGCGCCATAAACTGGATCACATAAACTAATTACGTAATCTCTAACAGACTTTCCTACTTGAATTGTATATTTATTCTTTCCGAGCTTCTTTTTTATATCTTGAAGCTCAATGGCAAATATCTTTCCAAGTTCTGCATCACCAAGTTCATTGAATATAACTATCGAACTAATTCTATTAATGAATTCGGGACGGAATGTCTTGTCAATGGCTTTCTTGACGATTCCTTTATTTCTGGCATTTCTGTCAGCCGATGAACTTTCAAAACCGAGACCATTTCCACTAGCTTTAATATCTTTTGTACCAATATTACCGGTAAAGATTATTATAGTATTAGTGAAATCAACCTTAGTACCATTAGCTAAGGTACATACGCCTTCATCCAAGATATCCATAAATATATCATAAATAGATGTATGCGCCTTCTCAATTTCATCCAACAGAATGACTGATCTAGGCTGTCTCTTAACTTTCATCAAGAGAGGTTCATCTTCATATCCGACATAGCCTGCACTAGCACCGATTAAACGGGTGACATCCATTTCTGTTTTAAAATTATTCATGTCAATCTTAATCAATGCCTTCTGTGATCCAAAGAATATCTCGGCCACCTCTTTACAGATTAATGTTTTTCCTACGCCAGATGGACCTACAAACAGCGCCGACAGAATTGGTTTCTTAGGATCTCTTAGTCCTAGATAATTCCTCTGAATCGACTTAATGATTGTATCAATAGCAGGATCTTGGCCTATTACTCGTTTTTCCAATCTCTGCTTCATCTCCAGAATCATCTCATTGTCGGTAGCTTGAATCTTATCAATAGGTACTTTCGAGATTTTAGAAACTGCCTTAGCTACATCACTCTCTGTAATGCTAGGCCAATTTTTCTTCTTCTTCTCATTTAACTCTTGGGACTTTATTTCCTTCTCCAGTTCCGCCGTAAGTTCAAGCTCTTGTTTTCTGAGCTCTTCACCCTTAGCAAAATCTCGTTGATCAAAAACTGCATTAACTTTCTGATCAATAATGGAATCTATTTTTTCCAAGAGTTCCTCCTGTCTCTTTGTATCCTTAACCGTCGATATTTTAACATAAGCAGAAGCCTTATCTAAAACATCTATTGCTTTATCGGGGAAGAATCTATCAGTAATATATCTACCTGACCATTCAACACAGCGCTTAAGTACATCTGCTGAACATCTAACTTTATGAAAGTCTTCATACTTAGAATTAATGGCTTTCAAAATTTTAAATGTTTCATCTTCCGTTGGTTCGGATACAATGATTTCTGTGAAACGTCTCTTCAGGGCGGCATCTTTCTCAATGAATTTTCTATATTCGTCGAGAGTAGTTGCACCTATACACTTGAATTGACCTCGTGCTAGATAGGGTTTCAGAATATTAGCGCCATCACCATTGCCCTTCTCTCCACCATTTCCAACTAAATTATGGAACTCGTCAATGAAGATAATGATATCTGGATCACTAATAACTTCTTTAATAATACCCTGTAAACGTTCCTCATATTCACCACGATACTTAGTACCAGCCACTAAATCATTAAGATTTAAACTGTAAATCCTTTTCTTTTTTAGCTGTTCTGGTACATTTCCGGAGGCTATTCTCTGAGCTAAGCACTCAACGATTGCACTCTTTCCAACACCCGCATCGCCCAAGAGGATAATATTGTTTTTCTTTCTCTTACACATATCCTCAATCATAGAGTCGATAATATCATCTCGTCCTACAACTGGATCATAAGAGCCCCTCTCGGCTGCATCCGTCATGTTAAACGAGAATGCATCAAGTCTTGGAGTCTTAGAAACAGTGCTGAAAGGTTTAGCTGATATTCCTTCAGATTTTCCATACATCTCGAAATCCTCTGGACTATCTCCACCACCTTCCGGAGTATCAGATGCTTCGGGAAGTTTCTCAGTGTTAATTCCTAAATTCTTCATTGCTTCATTCATAGCGTCGCCAAACATATTTTTCTTAAAAGCTTCACCAAATAAGGACTTAAAAATACTATCATCGCCCAAAATTCCTCCCGATACAGAAATACCACCATTTCCAAACTTCTCTAAAAATTTCTTGAAATCATCGAGTTTTTTATCTGCGATATCATCACCTTTAGACGAAGTCATTGGACTACTAGCATTTGGAAAATAGTATTTCATGACTGTTTTAACAACGGGAAGGTCCTTTGTTTCATCATTTTCGAATAGTGCATTCAAAAAATCTGATGACGTTATGATAGGATTTTCTTCACATAATTCTGAGATGACGGCCTTGATTGGATAAGAAAGTGGGATATTCTTGTCATAGTTAATTGACTTCCCAATCTCCTTAGTATCACTCTCAGGATCATATCTCTGAACTGCGTCGTTTAAGTCAGACAGAAGATTTTCTTTGTCATCTAAAGTCATATTTCTTACGTGACTTTTAATTTCAGAATCACGACCTTTATCGGTGTTAATATAATAATCGAAAAATTCAAACAGAAGCATACTTAAAGGAATCATCCTAAGTTTGTTGTTCTTTGCTTTCTTAAATGTTTTTGCAAAAATCTGTCTTAAATCTCCAATTATACATCTTAAATCTTGATCCATAAATATATAATTTATTTTTAAATTTTACCACATATAAGGAAAAGAAAGGAGAATTAGTTCCCCAATTCTCCATTCTAATCATAAAACTACATCATTTAAGTTTGAAAGCAAGTCTGCGTGTTCCATCGAATCTAACTTCTCCAAGGAATTCGATCTCACGTCCCATTTCGTTAGCTATTCTTGTAATTTCAAAAGTAAGTTGTTTAGTAAAACTCTTTCCTTTTTCAAATTTAATGCCCCAAGATCTAACAACTGGTTCAGATGTTTTAGATCTATCAATTAAACCGCAAGTGATAAATAAGATATCATTTGTTAAAGATATCATATCCCTAATCGTAGCAGAATAAGCAGGACACGAAAATGCATCCAGATCTACAATATCGAACTTAGATTTCGTTCTAATAAATAGATCAATTACATCAGCTGCATCCCAATCGAAAGTGTGATTTTCTCCGAAATTGAGATCATTTGTAACAACAAATGAGTACTCGGTTAATCCACCGTTTCGAGCGGCATCTTTATAGAAAGACTTTTTTCCAGCAAATACATCTAATATAGTATTTACTCGGTCAGCTTTTTTCAACATTTCCCTAGTAAAAGCATCCTTCACGGGACGATGTTTCAATATAGCCTCTAGCTGTCTCTCTGCTTCCTCTCTTCTTGATTTCTTAGCCTTCTGCTTCGACACTTCCTCTATTCCAGTTTCACTTTCATCCTCAGCTGGAATAACGGTTATCGACATTTTATCTGCTATAATGGGCTTTTGCAATTTAGCATCTTTCGACTTTGATGGTTTCGTCTTATTATTCTTAACAAGACCTGCGCGTTCTTGCGCTGCCTTAAACATAGTTGGATATCCCATTATACTTCGATAATGTTCTATCATATTATACAGAGCTTTACCTGGTAATCCTACAGTCTTTCCTATCGAACGTAAGAAAGCCTCTTCGCTAATAATACCTGATTCAGACTCTTCGCATTCTTTGATAAATTTATCAAAGACAATTTGATTAAATGCTTCATTTCGGGCCTCTAAGAGAATGTCTCTTCTTAGTCCCTTTTTCTTAAAAGCACTATTTATCCGTTTAACCAATGCTGCGTAAGGTATAACCTCGTCGCCATTGATTCCCGCCTTAATAAACTCCGTAAATGTTCTTACTAAATACGCTTTCTGTTTTTCTGGTGCGGGGTTCCAAATAGTAGAATCCCAAGTTTCCCCCGGGTTCTCTGTTTTCGGCAAAGTTGGTTGTGCCGTTTCAACCATTTTTTCTAATTTTTCTTCCATTGTATTATAAAAAGTTTTGTATAAATAATTATTACATTTATAAGGTTTTCACGGGACAAAGGAAAAGAGGAGGATTTAAGTTTCCTCCTCTAGAAGAATTAGTATTATCTTCCGTGTCTCAATTCCAATTATTATCGGAATAAGAATAAATACAATTGGCGGGAAAAAGAAATATATAAAAACCAAAAACCGTTTCCAAAATATATCGTCTAACATTTTCCATTATAAGGTTTTACTCCCCTTAAAATCTTATATTTGATTATTATAATAAATTAAAGTATTTAAAATGAAAAATTTACACGACGATTTTAGAAAGTACTTAAGATCAAGAAATCCTTATCAAATGACTGCATTCGATTCAATGGTGCAGAAACAGAATATCATTACTCCCTATATTACAAAAGAGAGTCAAGATAGGATGATACAGGTAGATGTATTTTCTGAATTAATGGCAAATCGAATTATTTATTTTGGAGAGGGTGTAACAACTGAGACCGCTGGTATTGCTTTATCGCAGCTCCTTTATATGCATAGCGTTGATAAAACTGCGCCAATTTCAATGTATATATCGAGTCCGGGTGGAGAAGTATATACTGGTTTGGCTCTGTATGACACAATGCAGCTGGTGGAGCAAGATTTAGATATTACTACTATCTGCTGTGGCATTGCTGCATCTATGGGCAGTATTCTCTTAGTTGGTGGCACTAACGGAAAGAGAATGGCTCTTCAGCATTCCAGAATAATGATTCACAGTGTTAGCACAGGCAGTGATAGAATTACCTATCCCGATCTCGACATCTTAGCAAAAGAGACGGGTGCACTTCAAAAAGAACTCCTTCAGATTATATCCGACAAAACAGGTAAATCGTATGAAGAGGTGGAGAAAGACTGTTCAAGAGACTGCTGGTTAAAAGCGGAAGACGGTCTTCCTGGAAAGTATGGTCCCCTAGGAATAATTGATAAAGTAGTCGATAAATTATAAATGGAATTAAGTGGAGATTTCTTTGTAGAGCAGATTGACTTTCTCCAAGAAATAGTTGTTAAGTTATCGGTTAAGAATCTTCTTATCCTAGATAATATTCATAGAACTCTAAAAAACTTTGTCCCTAGTTTATACGATGGGGGATTCTCCTGGACATTGTATTCTAAGTACAGATACAGTCAGAGGGATGGAGACGATTTTATTGAGTGGGGGAAAGTAGTGTTTGAAGTATATCCCGGTCTAGATGGGAAATTATATAAAAATCTTACTTTCACGCCAGCTCTGGGGAATACATACTGTGTGGGAAATTATTCAAAGAAAATAGAACTTCTCCCACCACCCCCCACTGGTAAAACTTCTTCTAATATATATGACGAAGTAAAGATGGGAAGCATACTTAGTAGCCTTCTTCAACAACTCCAGGCTATCATGAAAGATCCAGAGCCCTATAATCAATGGATTAAGGCGGAACTCCCCCATAGTTTTAGGGAAGGAAAGATACTTCATAGAGAACTTAGTAAACACTATAAAAATCTTAATTACTCAATTTATAGACTCTTGATACTGGATCGAGTAAAGAAAAATGAAGTAACCTATTTTCCAGAAATGACACTGGGAATATATGGTAGTCTATGGGGGACTGCTTATCTAACATTAATCCAAAAGAGTGATGGAAAACAAGCTTCCCCACTAGAAGTTTTTTATATATCTAATTTTAGATTTACTCACCCCGAAATGAGGGAAGGTGTATCTAGCTTTGAGCTCTGGAACTCGCCTAAATACTTTCATACCTGGTTAAAAGAAGGGTCTCACCAATTAGATTTAATTTACTCAAGGCTTTCCTTAGTACCGGAAAAAGATCAGAATGGTTGGAGAATTAGACTACTCTGTAACAGGGAATGGTATATGGGAGATGCATTTAGATTCTATCGAGTTCTGACGGATGCATTTAATATCGGCTTGGATATCGAAAAAGAAATGTACATCGACATGCTAGAAGAAATAGATTATGTTAGGATAACCAGTGATCCCAATAAAAGATCTTGTTATGAACCTAAAGAAAAAATCTATATTGGAATACCATTGTATGTGTTCGACGACTCAGAAAGATCAAATATTATTAATAAGACTGAATGGGATAATATTGAAGATTACTATTTAAAACTGAAATAATTATGGGCGACGACAAATTTTTACCGTATTTTGATGGACTACTTAGTAAATACTATATTGGTTCGAGAGAAAATTCATGTATTTGGAAAGATGGAGGGGAATTTCCTAAATCCATATTTGATAAAGCTTCTTGTCCGGACGTAGAAAAGATGATATACAACACTGTTCCAAGGATCTTGGCATTTATTCGTCCGATTCTGCACGATTTTATTCAAGATCAAAAAAAGGAAGATGAAATTCTTCGTGGCTTTCAACCATCAGAAATATTGACTACGATTCTTGAAGAATACATAGCCTCTGGGATGATAAACGAGCACTTGGATGCTATGGGATATTCTAGTTATTTTGAAGATTACGAAATAACGATAGTTCCAAGTACGATAGAAATTCAAATAGTAAATTATCTTATTTGGTATGATCAAGAAGAGATGGGAAGCAGTGTTAAAAGATACTGGAGTTATTTAAAGACAATACCAGGTGTAGATGGAATTGTTAGCTTCTAGGAAACAAAAGAAAAGAACTATATTTAAGTATAGTTCTTTATTTTTTATACTTCCGTACTTTGATCAGGAAGTATTAAGGTTCCGCTCATAAAAATGTCAGTGGTATCAATTGACGACCAGCCTCCATCTTTATCTCGTACGAAATAGACAGGATCATTAGAAAAACCTGGAATAGATGCACGAATAAAGAAATCTGTTGTATCCGCTAAGGTATTCTGTGATAGTTCTCTTTCCTCTGCCCATCTATCGTATAGAGTCATTTCATAATCTTCTTTATTCTTGTCAAAATCTTTAACTGGTATTCTCAGTTTAATTTCCTTGGCTTGATCCAGTGTTAAGATTTCTCGAATAGATGCTTTATATGTTTCACCCCAAGGAAGGTGCTCCATAAAATCTAAAGCTTCGTCTACTTTCGGAAGAGGGTATTTAAAGCTCTTCTGCTGATTTGGGTTCTGTAGATTCCCAGGGCTGAAAATTTTCATCAAATGTAAATTCAGATTCGATTACTTGAAAATCAAACGGAGCATCACCGAATGCATAATACCTACCAATTTGTAACTCTTCCCATCTACCTGGGTACTTTTCTACTAAATAATCAGTAAGTACTTTTCCAAGAGTTTTATCAAAGTTTTCTTCACTCCAAAAAATCTGTGCCTCCGTTAACTTATCCGTTATATCCGGATTCTCTTTAAGGAATTTAACTCTCTCCTTAAAGTTAAGAGGATTGTTGAAGAAGTCAGGATCTTTCCCTACGCTCTTAGCTAATTCTTCAAATTCTTCATTTTTCTTTTCCAGCATCATGTTTTGACAATAATCTAAGCTCTCTTCCCAAATCTTTTTATCTTCTTCGGTTTTTAGAAGGGGGCTCGTATTATTGAGTTTATCGATCTCTTCTTGTACTAGTTCCTCTGAAGAAAATCGACCACATAGCAGTATTTCACCGTTAGGTTCAATACAAATTAATTCGTAACACGGAACTGTTTTTCTCATTCTTCTGCCTCTTTAAATTCAACAATTAGTGTACCATCGGGAAGATCATATATCCTTGAAACTTCTTTCCCGGGGAGCTCATCAAATTCTGCACCAATACAGACAAATGGTCCCCCTGAGGGATCAAAGAAGTAGTATTCCTTGTCTTCCCACTTATATCCATCCCTTAATCCAACACGCATATACTTAGCCTCCTCTGGATCATGTGGAACGAATTTATATTTATCTTTTTCTATCTCTACTAATCGATTCATTACTTTGTATCGGTTCCCTAAAATAATTTCTTTTGCATCCATATCACTTATAAGGAAAGAAGGCGTATCTTATTATCCTTCATATATTTTTATTTTTCCATAATCAATCACCCTAACTAATCCCAATCTATTACAAAGTTTCTCCCCGTCCTCTGATATAACGCACGCTAAAAAAGTAAGGGCTTTTGCTTTATTTCCTAATGTTTTAGCTAAGCGCATGAAAAACTTCCCCAAGAGAAAATCAATCGTTCCAGTATCCTGGTAGGAGGGGTGAACTGCTATAGAATGAATATACAATGCTGATATATTGGGGTCGCTATAAGATAAAATATTGTAGGGATAAACATCGGAGACAGAAGGCATATTAAAGTTGTCTCTTAAAAGATCTATAACCTGTCTCGTAGTTGGCATAGCATTTATGTATCCAACCACTTTATCGTCGTCTAGAACCATGGTGTAAATATCAGGACTTTGCTTTAACCACAACATACATGTATCAAGTTTTCCGCGATATATCTCTGGAAAAACTTCATTATCTATCTCAATTGCTTCCAGAATCATCTCCGGCGTAATATCTTTTCCAAAAACACATCTAAGACTCATACTTTTTTCTTTAATAGTTCGAAACCATTTACCCAGCTCCCAGATTGATCTTTGAGTTTTATTTTCTTTATCTCAAAAAATTTTTCCAGATCCGTAGCCTTAGCTGTCTTTTTATAACCCAAAGAAGAATAGATGTCTTTTAGGGTTGATTTTATTTCTACGGTGGACAAGGACTGACCTTCATTAAATTGAGATAGGACAGATTCTTTTATTAGGTCTGTACTAAAGAATTTAACATTTAGATCCTTCTTTAATAAAGTATGATTGAAACCCAATGCCTTACACCTATCTGGACCTAAACCAATATAAAAGTTCTTGAAATTAATAGGTATTCCAGAAAAAACGTAATCTAAATCTGCATTCGATAGAGTAGGACCAACTTGACAAACATATTCCATCTTTGAACGAAAATTTGATAGTTCATTAAATTTTTTTAGTACTGATTTAGATTTATCACTCAATTCACTTCCTACTACAAATCCCGCATTCGATAGTCCGTTGAATACGTGTGCCATACTAGAATAATCTCGTAATTTCATATCAAATGCTCTTTTTTCTGCAACGGCAACAAGATGATTGAAGACTGGAATAGGAACAGATCCGACATGGTGATTAACTGCAACATAATCATCTCTATAATTATATGCTTTTGCTACCTTTTCAAAATTACTTGTTAAGTTTATTTTATCGTCCTCCAACACTACATCTCCGTAGGAACGAAGAAGGCTTTTTGTTGTTTCTAATTTTCGACTTATTTCTTTCTGGCAATCTTCTTCCTTTAACTTTCCAGGTTTCATATCAGATTTAACATATAGGACCGCCTCGTACTTCCATGGATTTTCATCTAATCGCTGTCTTCCCATAATCTGAGCTAGGTCTAATGAAATATCGACTGCTAGAGTTTCTATATTAGCATCACTAAAGATAAAAGTTCTGGCATTATCACTATAGAAGTCTGCACCAAGATAGACAGTTCTTGTACAGAAAGTAAACATTTTTCTAGGTTTCCCTTCAGTAGGAACTTTACCTATTTCGAAAATAATTCCCTGCTTCTTTTTATTTAGCCGCGAACTTATCTTTTTTCTATTAACTTCAGTATCAGAACACAATATATTTACTTCTTCCGGTTTTAATCCACAGGCTTTTATTATACCAATTATGTTAGTGACGGAATTAATATAGATCACGGCTTCTTTCGATACCGCCTTTACTAATTTTCCTGTTTTGGGGTCAGTATAAACTTTCTCTTCAAACCTACCCTCCTTATATGAATCTATTATACTTTTAGCTGCAGTATTTATACTCTTTAATACTTTATAACTGATTTGTAGATCCCGTACTCGATTAGGCTCTAAGGTAATCCAATCCAGTTCATGATAGGGGAGACTACAAAAATCGTCCACTAAATCTAGATACTCTTCCATCATTGGCGTAGCACTGACGAAACATACCCGCTGGACAGTTTTTAAAGTTTCAAAAAACTCAATCTCGGTGGTAGGTTTGAAACGTACGTCAATCCATAGACTTTGCATCTCATCAACAATTGTGTAAAATTCTTGAAAGATTTTTAACTCATCCAAAATTTCTTTAATTTTCCGATACGAATCGTAAGTAACCAGAATTTTGAAGGGAAGACCTTTCATTTGTGTCCTTAACATATACTCCGATAACTTAGTTCGTAATTCAGATGGATTGTATGCTGGCACTGGTTTTTTTTCTTCCTCTTTTTTCTGTACTGGAACCTTGTTCATGTCCTTATCTACCTCATTTTCAGTCTCAGTAGTATATTCAAAATTTACTAAAAAAATATTCTCGCCAAGTTGCTCCTTCTTATTTATCATGAGTAACTTTCTGGGAGATGCTAAAATTACATTCTGAGAATTTGTAAGAACCCAGGTAGTAAATCCACAACCAGGTAACTTCTTGTCTAAAATATATGGATAATCTTCTAGGTGAAATCCATATAATTGTTCAAATTCATTAAAAAATCTTATACCTTTTGGTACCTGTATTATTGTTTTATTCATAAATTTATTAAATTTTTGAGTTAGGAGTTTCCCTATATGTATAAGATTTATGTATGATTTTGACCCTACTTTTTCTAATTTTATTGGTGATTTTTGGTCATACCTTATAAAGTATATATTATTAAAAAAATTAGAAAAATTGGAAATTATTCACGAAGTCTTTTCTGATATTTTTCCTGACCTCCCCAAAGAGGTCAGATAAGAAAAATAGAGGAAAAGTTGAATGAAGAGGTTTTCTTGAGAATTGAGTGAAACGAGATTCGAAAGGAGTTCTCTGAATGGAATATAAATATTTTTTAATGGTTTATTTTGAATCCCGTTCAAGAACCTATTCGCCTTCTCATTTCATTCGAAGTCTCGGTAGAACCTTTTCACTATCTTCAGAACTCTAACTCCTATCTTCCCTCTCGCTTAAGCTTCGGGAAGGGAGTTATCATTCTTCAGGCTTCGCAATTCATAAATTCCCAATAAACCCTTATATATAGAATACAAGGGTTTTCATGGTATTAGTTTTTTAAGGTTGACAGAATTCCAGTCTGAGATAGATAGGAATTCTTTTTTTTTTTTGCTTCCGCTTGGGGAAACTCCTTACTCCCTGAATATATCCATTCAGGGGAATAAAAGAAAAGAGAGATTAATCTATCTCTCCTAATATCCATTCTGATAAAAACTCAATATCTTCTCCTTTATCCAGCCAGGTTTCAATAAAGTCATCTTTGGTTTGATTTATATAATCATCAATTTCTTTTGATGAATCGTTTGATATTGGTATTGAACAATCTTCCTCTACAAATATTTTTCGATAAGCATCCATCCATGATTTTTCTTTTTCACCTACCTCTTTCAATCTATTGTAGAAATCAACTGGGTTTATCACTTTCCTACTTCTACTTAGGTCATTAATTAACATACCCCTTTGATGCTCTAAGTTTCTAGTTAATGAAAAGAATGACTCGTGTATTGAATCGTTAAGGTAGTGTGAGAAATCAATTAAACCTAAACACAGTGCAATAAAAGCTACTCTATTATGTTTTTCTTCTTCTCTTGTTATCATACATATAAGAAGAAAGAGGGAATCTGTGTCCCTCTTATTTTTTAAGTATTTCCAAAAAGTTTATGAAGTTTCTGAAACTCCGCCTGTACCTGTTCCAAGGTGAGTCCCTCTCTTTTGTAAAGAATTTCATTAATATATATACTTATCCACCCCTCATAATTTAGTTCAAAGGTATGAAATTGTTTCTCAACCTCTTTTCCTATGTAGTCGTATACATGTCTGAATTTCTCATGAATAGTTCTACACATACTAATCAGTGTTCCTTCTGTGGTACTAATTTTACCTAGGAGAGTCAGCATAATTATAAATCTATTAAATCTCCCTGGCTCAATCTCCTTTATATTTTTTTCATAAAATTCTTCCTCCCAACGTAATTTTTTCTTTAGTTGTTTTTTCTTTTTCTTCTCCACTAACTCAAGAATTTTTTTATTAAAAGTGAATGGGGATATTTCATCAGATTTTCTAGTTTTCTCTAATAAATCTGGAGGAATGGAGAAATTTCCCTTCTCATTACCTGTTAATGAATTATCTGTCTTTGAGAATTCTTCTTCAATTTCTTTTTCGACCTTTTTCTGTTTTGGTAAAGTTATAAATTCCATTACATCATTATCTTGTCGATTCTCTGGATAATAGTCTACCAATCTACTTTGTATGTCAATGTCTTTTAAATAAACTAATTGGTCTTCTTCATTGACTCCACTCTCCGCATTAAAGAATATGTCTTTATCAAAACTTATAGCTTTATCTCCATATTCCTCAAGTATATCTTTCATTGCTGTCTTCCTAGCAAGAGAGTACTTATTTCTATGATAAATACAATTATTCCAGAAACATCGTATTTTATTACCAAGTTCATTTTCCCAGTTACTACAATAGTCGTAGAATTTTGGAAAACTCTTTCGTACATCAATTTCAAAGAAGATATACTCTTTTTTCAATTCTAGTAATTTATCTAACTTTTCTCTATTAGTTAGATTCTCATTAGTTAAAATTTCAGTTACTCCCATCTCAATTCGTTTTTTAATAGTTATAAAATCAATTTCTCTATATCTATTAGAGTTTTACGGGATGGATAAAAAAGAAGAGACTTAAAATAGTCTCTTTCTTTTATAATTCAGAATAAGGATCAATTTCTATTTGAAAAGTGAATCTTAAGTCATATTCGATACAACCAGTTCTATCATAGTAAATAATTTCCGGATCTATTTTAGTAATCCGAAAAATCAAATCTGTATCCCAAAAGGGAAAGTCAATCCTGATTACATCACCCTCTTCTGGAAATATCTTATGAAAACAGGATCTTGAAATAGCTGTTTTTAGTTTAACATTCAAGCTATCACCATGATCAGTCTCTTTAATTTTAGCTCTTAACTTAAGAAACTCTTTGCTAACTTCCTTATCTTTGCAAGATATGTCTTTGATACTGACGTGGATTCCTATGGGATCTTCCCCACCACTCATATTTTTGCCTTCTTCTGAGAATTCCCACTTCCAATATGGATCTTCCTGAAAGGCATTTAATATACTCTCTCTGTTCATTAGTTTGTTGTTTTTTAATTATTAATTTAAAATTAATTCTCTTTATATATAAGGGTATGAGAGGAAGAAAAAAGAAGAGAATTAAATCTTCTCTTCTTCAGTATACTCCAGGATCTCGATACAATCTAAATCAAATAGAATCATACTTTCGCAATCCCAGGCATTCAAGTCCCCATCACAGGTTCCAAAGTATGTGCGGTGACATTCAGAATTTCCCGATTCCGTTAGGTAAACTCCTTTATATCCATCTTCCTGAATCTTTTCGAAGCTTAAGACCCAGGTTGTTATAAGATCGTTTCGCCTTGGAATTGAGTATTTTTCCCAGACATGTATGAAATCTAAGAGTGAGTCTATTATTAGAATCTTCGTATCAGGTTTTAATTTAAAGATTGTGTATCTCCATAAAGTATCTACTCGAAAGTCTTCAGACTCACACCAATTCTTCCAACCCCACTTTGAATCAATGGGACTAGACCATAATCCCCCGTAAGGTTTATTGATTATACTCATTCTATCCTTAATGGGGTGAAAATTCTCTCTCGTAAGTTGTTCTCCGTAATGAATAAACAATTTTTTTAAGTTTTTTGTTTCTCTTATCATAGTCTTTCTTTTATCTCTCATATAAGGGTATAAAAGGAAAGGGGGAGATTTAAACCCCCTCCTCATCTATCCCCAAAATATATTTACCAACTAGTCCCTTAGAATCTGGAAAATAATCTACAAAGTTTAATCTAATAGTATCAATCATATTTTCTTCCTTTGCAGTTAATGGTTTAATATCAAAGGGATTAAGTGACGTAGGAATTAATCCAGTTTCCCATGCGGTTTCTATATCTGCATAGGATTGAGCGATCGAATGCTCTTCCTCTTTTTCAAATTCTGTAAATATATCACATATATTTATAGTGGAGTTCTTTACTCGTTGTACTATCATATCTATTAAATGTTCTCTGTTCCACTTTTCTAGCTCCGGATTAAATGAGGTATAAATACTTTCTCTAAGATTCAAATAACTCCAATAGTCTCGAATGAGGCCTAGACAGAATAAGAAGTGAAGAAGTAGATTATATCGTTTTTGGGTTAAATATGCTAATTGAATCCGCAAACGCTGTGCCATGAATACCATATCGTCATATTCTTTATCTGGGATGTCTGTTATTCTAGGTATCTTTTCGTTGTTCATCTAAAGATAGATATTTAGTGATTAAGTTTATATTCTTTCCGTGATCTAGCCAGTACTCAATGAAATCCCCACGAAATTCTTCCAGTAAATGAAGTATTTCTCTCGTTGATTTTGTCTTTAGCCAGTTATTTTCAAATACATCGAGCAATTTTAAATGGAATTCACGGATCCATTCCTGTTCCATGTATATATTTTGAATAAATTCATCAAAGTTTCCAAACCGCTTGTTGACAATTCCTTCTAAAGTTAAAGAATTTAAACTTTTTAGTTCGTTTAGTTCGTGATTTGCAAGAAAATAGAACACATATTCATTACAGGTTATTACGTCTAAACAAAGAGATACAAATAATATATCATTGAAATCGTCAACAGTTAGATATTTTTTATCCCAGTACGTAATCTTGATCATTTATTATATAATCTGCAATAACTTCAATGTCTTCTCCCTCATCTAGCCATCTCCCTATTACTTTTTGTTTGGTTAACTGAAGTTGAGTATTTATATATTGTTTTTCATCAACTCCCTTAGGTATATCTCCACAATATCCATCAAAAGTAAGAGGTGATAAGAAATACTCCTCATCTAACCACCTTTGGTTTCTATCACAAAGTTCATAAAATTCTCTGTATTTTGATAGGCCAAATCTTCTGGATAAGTCATTAGGTTCTTTTACAGTTCCCTCATCGAAAATTGGCCAGGTAAATATGGTATATTCTGTATAGTTTATTAGATCTAAGCAGTAAACCATAAAAACAGTTACGTTATATCTCCAATTTGTTAAATTAATTTCATTTTCCATCTCAAATATAAGAAAATAGGAGAGAATTAAATATCCTCTCCACTATCTTTGCATATAACATATTTGATTATTAAATTAATATCTTCTACGTTATCTAGCCAACTTTCTATTAACCCCTCTCTATATTCCGTTAGCCATTTTGTGTCTGGGCAGGTAGGAAGTTTTTCAATAACTTGGGGATAAAAATTAAGAAATTGTTCCTTTACCCAAGTTATATTTTTAATACAAAAGTCTTTTAATTCTTTGTAGCAATCTAGTCCTACTCGGTAAGGAAATTCACTCTCTAGATATATTTCTTCCTCCTCTAAATGACAATGTCTGTAGAAATATGCGAAATCGGGGAAGTCAATTAAATCTAAATTAAATGCCAGGAAGACGACTAAATTAAAATCGGCTTCGCTTAAATCTATCTGCATTCGTGCCATTTCTTTTTTTATTTTAATGTTTACGTCTCAAACAAACACTTTAATAGGAATATCTCGTGTTCTCCTTCGCATAACCAAGTATTAATAAAACTCTCTCTTTTTTGATCTAGTAAATTTATCCCTACTCTATCTTCTAGTAAAGGAAATATAGTATTCCTAAAGGCGCCGTACGTCTGATCTATCCAGTTTTGATTAGCATAATATGCCTGTAAGAGTTCATCAGAGCGCTCTTTTCCTAAATCCTGACATAAGAGGGTTTTTACTAGTTCAAAGGAATATTCTAGTGGGGCATTTATATAATTATGGTAAAATGTATCATAGGATATTAATCCTACTTCATAAGCTACAAAATTAATACATTCATATGTATGACTTGTTATCACGTAATTTACTGTTATATACATACATATATAAGAAAACAGAGGGGAAAATTTAGAGAGGATTTATCATTAATCCTCTTCATCTAAGATATATTTTTCCACTAAGCCTACTTTATTTGAGTAAGATTCAATAAAATTTAATCTAATCCTCTCTAATTCATCTATTTCTTCTTTAGTTAGGGAATGCGAATTAATTCTATCAATACTAAGTGGAATTAATCCTGAATCTTGGCTCTTATATAGTTCTTTCTGTGATTCGAGTATTACAGCCTTCTCCTCATGAAATTCATTAAAAAGATCACTAATATCATCAGTACTCTTTAATTTCTTTTTCAAGTTCTCTTCTAGTTGTTCCCTTCCCCATTTCTCATCTCTTGGACTAGTGGAAGCATAGTGACTTTCCAGTAATTCTAAGTAATGCCAAAAGTCTGATATAAGGCCTAAGCAGAATAGGTAGTGAAGAAATAGATTATATTCACTATTCTCTATGTCTGTCAGTTTAAGAGAGATATATAAACCTCTTAAATCTAGTTTTAAGATATATTGACTTATCTCGTCCATAATTAGTCTTTATCGAGGACATACTTAATAATTAAGTCTATGTTGTCTTTGTGATCTATCCACCATTCAATAAAATCTGTCTTAGTTTTTGTTAAGTATCTCCAATTTAATTTTTGATACTCATCATAACTTTTTATATTTATCTCAGTGAAAAGTATTTCTTCACAAAAACGTGTACTGTACTCTTCAATCCAAATATTATTTCCTTCATTAAAGTAAGCCTTGAAAAGTTCGTCAAAACATTCTTCACCTAAGTAGAATATTAATTTTATATTAGTTTTAGGTATGAATGGTTTTTTGGACTTCTCTGTCTCCTGGTTAATATTTGGAACACCTTGCCATAGACTAACCGCACTCAGTTTCATATTTTCAATGTAGGTCCAGAAAGATATCAAATCTAAGCACCAAGCCATAAATAATATATCTTGATATTCTTTCTTTGTTATATAGTAACCTCTATAATAAACTCTAGTCATTTTCCTAAGATATATTTTTCTATTAGGTGTTGCTCATTCGGATATTCCCCAAAGAAATCCAACCTGAGATCATTAAATAAGTCTTCTTCATCAAAAGAGAGTGATCCTAATTTTGATTCTATTTGTTTATCGGCAAGTAGTAATTGCATATCAATATCGCATAGGTATTTATATTCATCATAGTACTTCTTAATTAGGTTCAAGTTAACTTTGAATTCGAAGATAATTTCTTTTAGTTCTTTATCTTTCAGCCCTATCCGAATAATTGCTAGAACATCTTTTCTACTATCGGGTGTATAGGATGGAAACAATGCTTCAGGATTTTCAGAATTTATGTTTAAGCCGTATGAACTAATGAGGCCTAAGCAGTAAGTGAAAAACAGAAAGCAATTATACTCTTCCCAAGTCAGCTTTTCTATTTCATAAAGAATCGGATCCTTCTTCTGTTTCATCTGATAAGATATATTTAAAAATTGGATCTATATACTTTCCATATTCGATCATGTCACAAATGAATCTGGTTTTAATTTTCTTCTTATACCGCAATCTTTCCGTATCGTGTGGATTTTCAGGATACCTACTGTGGAGGTTAAACCTAAAATCCATATGATGTTCATGTATCATCTGCCTTTGCTCCGATCCGCCAGAAAAATATGTTCTCTCTAGGTCATCGAATCTATCTTCTCCTATGACCTCAAAAAAATTTCTTACGGCGCATTCAGTAGTTACGCGAGAATTTTCTTTCTTTATTAGAACATAATCGTATACCCAAAATTCGATCATCTCCAAGCACCAAGCCATGAATACTAGGTCGTTATATTCTTCATCGGCGCCAAAGAAATTAAAATGTAATTTTTTCTCACTCATATGGGAATATGTACTTAGTTATTACCTCTATTCTTTTTCCATTCTCTATCCAGTACTCGATGGTATCCTGCTTTATCTTTTCCATCCAAGCTTCAATTCCTTTTGGATATAGATAACCTTCATGAGTTTGTAATCCGAATTTGAAATTTTCATGGAATTTATGTATCCAGTCCCGCTCTTCCAAAACAACTTCTTTAAACTTGGTGCAATCGTTGTGGAAACTGAAATAGATAAAGAACTTATTTTCCAAACTTAGTAGTCCCTTCTGGGCTGATTCGGAAAACCCTATTATTCCTGTATTCTCTAGGTATTCATAATAAGTAATTATACCTAAACACCACCCAGCAAACATAATATCATCAAGTTCTTCTTTAGTCACCATTGTATAAAACTTTAATTAAGAACTCTATATCATTTCCTTCATCCAGCCACTTATCGATGAATTTTTGTTTAGTTTGTTCGAGATCCATTTGTATATATTGTTCTCGATTCGCACCTGCCGGGATAGGTCCGAAATAACCGCTAAAGGTTAGTGGTGATGAGAAATATAAATCTACCATCCACTCCTAGTTTCTGTCGTAAATCTCTAAGAGCTCCTTAAATTTTTCTCGTCCAAATTTTCTAGAAACATCGTTGATTCCATTAACGGTTCCTTCACAGAAAATAGGCCAAGTAAATTCAGTATACTCCTTGTAGCTTATTAGATCCAGACAGTAAATCATAAAAACTACTCCATTAAATCTACATTCACTTAACGCTTCATCATACGTTATATCTAATTTTTCGTCCATTTCATATATAAGAAAATAAGAGAGGATCAGTTCTCCTCTCCTTTACAAATTACATGTTTCACAATTAAGTCTACATCTTCTAATTCATCCAACCACTTCTCAATAAACTTATCCTGGTATTCATCTAGCCATTTTGAGTCTGGCTTTGTCGGTAGGGTAATATGCGAGTCAAATGCAGCGTGCTGTTCGTTTACCCAGGTTAAGTTTTTTAGGAGAAAGAGTTTTAGATCTTTATAGCAGTCTTCTCCGATGTAAGAAGGAAGTTCACTGCAGACTTCAGTTTCATAATCGTTCCTATAGAAATATCCATAGTCTTCAAGATCAATTAGATTTAGACAAAATGCTAAATATAAGATTAAATTAAATCTCTCTACATCTATGTTTAGTAATACTCTTTTACTCTCCATTGTGGTGTATTTTTAAAAATGAATTTAACTCTTCGGTGGTATCAATTATATCTTCCAGTAAGTACTTAAAGAGGATGCTCTTACTACTTCCCCTTTCTAACCACTTATCGATAAATTTTTCTCTTCCCCTATCTAATTTATTTACTTCGGAAATATTATCTGGATTCGGTAGCGTGGCAATCTTAAAACGGTAGTAAATCTTATCTATCCACGTTTTATTCTCCAGATATGCTCTAGTTAGATCCATCATTCCCTCTTTTCCTATGTCTTGATATAAACCCGTTATTGCTATATCAAAGGAATATTCATAGGGTGAAGTCATGTAATTATGATAAAAAGTATTATATTCTATAATACCAATCTGATAAGCCATAAAATTTATACCTTCATAGGCAACATTCGAAATTTCATAAATCATATCATATATAAGAGAAATAGGGGATGAAAAATAAACAGGAGATTTTATATTTCTCCTGTTTATTGGTTTTTAATTTTCATTTTGAATCGTATCTTTTATTAAGGCATCATATTTCCCAATCAGTGTCATATACTATACTCTAATCTTCTAATACTATAACTATATATAGTTGACTTAGATCAGAAATAGCGTTTTTTATCTCATCTAAAGTTTCAATCGCTTTTATGTATTTTATCTCAATAGAATAATGATATGATGAGGGCTACAATTCCTCCTAAGTCAGATGCATAGGTGGCAATTAGGTCAATAGTGTCACCCTTACATTTCACATCGACTACATATTCTTTAGTCAAACCTGCTACAACAACTAGGAAGATTGATATTCCTCTAGCGATGCAGTGGTCACGTGGAAAAACGGGCGCTAGGACATAATAAGCTAGGAAGTATATTATCATTCCAAGAATGAAATGTAAGTATTTATTACCTGAAATACTTCCAAAAAACTCTACGGCTCGTTTTAAAAATTGTTTCATTGTATTAATCTTTCTTGAATGTGGTCAGGGGTGGATAAGTTCCGTTTCCATCTTACCCTACCCTTTAACCGGTTTAAATAAGTTTTATCACATAAATATCGAAATAAACAATGCAAATATACCACCTAAATCGGTAGCCCATGCATCCTTTAAATCGGGTTTTCCTTTCATCCACCTCTCGTCAACTAGATATTCTTTAACAAAGCCTAGTGCGATGACGGTAAATATACCTGTCCCCCTGGCTATACAAATATTCCAGGGACATAGCCACTTCATTATAATATAGATGAAGAAAAATATACACATTCCACCTATAAAATGAAGTAGCTTATCTTGAGGGATTTTACCTACAAGATTAATAAGTTTTTTATACCAAGTTTTCATAATTTTGTGTTTAGTTAAAGTTCATTTCCCTAAGCTTAAATAAAGGGAATTGTATTTTTCTCTTTCTTATTTTAATATAGATCCGCCCTCCCCACTTAAAGGGATAGAGGGAGGAAGTTTTTATTTTATTCCGATGCAGTCTGAACCGTCCAGCCCGAGGGGATACCTGAAGTACCCGTAGGTATAGTTGTGTTGGCATCTTTTATAAACGTTCCACTTGCTGCAACATTTCGCACCCAACGCGCTAAGCAATCAGTAGCCGAGATATTTGTTGCCAGCATTTTTATATAATTTAAATTCCGGCAACCAGAAAACATTTCACGGTAACAGTTTTGTACTAATGTAGTAGCAGGTAACTCAGGTGCTGTTGTTATTTTAGAACATTCCTTAAACATACCGAAATAACAACTCTGTGCTAATGTTGTAGCGGGTAACTCCGATGCTGTGGTAAGTTTTATGCAAGCTAGGAACATGTTTTCATAACAGCCCAAAGCTAATGTTGTTGCTGGAAGTTCAGGAGCTTGTGTTAATGAGGTACAAGCATTGAACATACCATAGTAACAATACTGTGCCAATGTTGTTGCTGGTAATTCAGGAGACTGAGTTAATGAAGTACAGCCAGCGAACATGCCTTGATAACAATAATCTGCCAATGTAGTAGCTGGTAACTCAGGTGCTGCAGTAAGTTTTATGCAACCTTGGAACATGTAGGAATAGCAATAATTTGTTAATGTAGTAACTGGGAGATTTGGAGTCGAATTTAGTTTCTTACAGCCCATAAACATACCACAATAACAATTATCCGCCAAAGTTGTTGCAGGAAGGATTGGGGGATTTACTAGAGAAGTACATCCTTTAAACATATGGTCATAACAGCCGGCTGTTAATGTTGTTGCTGGAAGTTTGGGTATTGCTCTTAATGAACTACAACCTTCAAACATGCTTCCATAGCAGTAGGTAGTTAATGTAGTAGCAGGAAGAATGAGATTATCAGCGCTTATTAAATTAGTGTTATTTTTAAACATCTCAAAAAAATTATGTCCCTGCCCATATTCATTATCGTATGGAATTCTTAATTTATCTGCGAAGTCGTCATTATAGAGGAGAGACATTATGTTTCCTGCAGCATGCATTTTACAACTCCCATTTATATTTAAGCTAACATATGCCCAATTAGTATCTTCACCAAACGAAGAAAAACAAGCAGCAACACCTTTAATAAAAACTACTTCATTCTCTTTCATTGGAATGTCAATAACTAAATCTGAATTACTTAGAATTATAGTTTTCCAACGTTTTTTATCTTTACTGTAGCTAATCTGCTGTGCATTATGAAGACTAATTCCCTTAGGAATCGTGATAATAATATTTCCCCCAGTTTCAGCAATTAATTGAAGATAATCGCTGTTTTGAAAATTACACTCTGGCTCTTCGAGATAATTGCAATGAATTGGATCTCTTATTAAATCTATTCTTGGATATCTAACGTCCTTATTGTAGAGATTTCTTTTTATATAGTCTCCATAATCCTCTTGAGATTTATGTGTTTTAAAATGTTTCATAATATATCCTCCAATTCATCAATTTCTTCATCCTGAGTTGATCCGTAGAAGTATGTTCCCTGAGTATAGATGTAATTTTTATCGAGAATAAAACAGATCGAATCAGGATTTATATTTCCATCATCTAATTCCTCCAAGAACGTCTCTTCGGTATTAAATCTAATAAATTTTTTTGGTATCATAGTGTTCTTAATCCTCTAAGAAATTCATCAACTATCCCTTTATGTGTTCTATAGATTTGGGGATAAGTTCTATAAAACTTTCCTTTCTTCATATCTTGCATACTCCATAGGACTATATCTTTCAGTATGTCCCTTAGATTTGCATAGGTCTGTCCTTCGGGCGGAGGATTATGTCTAAATTGATATACTCTATTTGGTTCATCAAACTCAACTACTACTCCTTCCCCACTAAGATTACCTAGGATTTTAATATGCCACTCATCTTGATCAAATTCTGGTGAGGGAATTGGAAATATTTCATTAAATTCTAAGAAGGGTACTATAAATTCTTCGCCTTCACATAATTTAAATGAATTATACCAGGTAGGATTATTTTTATAGTAGAATTTAGATAGGAATTTTATGTATTTTTCCAAATCTTCTTTAAATTGAATATTGTAGGTCTTTTCGATTCGTTTAATTCCTGTACGAAGTTCCTCTACACTAGGATTAAATTCTTTCCCCCTGATGCCAGATTCGATGTAATTAAAATAATCCTCCTTTGTTTCTTTCACTAAAGTTGGATTTATGTTTCTTTTTAATATCATAACATATAATAACTATTTTAACTTGAAGCTGTTTGTACTGTCCATCTAGATGGAATACTGAATCCATATCTTGCGCCACCTTCAGCCGCAGAGTTTAATACGGCAGTTCCAGTACTGGCCACGCCGTTTAACCAACCAGAAACACACGATTTGCCATTGGAGTAAGAGTTGAGCCCCATTACTTTAATATAACTCAGATTACTACAACTATTGAACATGTTGGTATAACATTCGTCTACTAATGTAGTAGCAGGAAGTGCGGGTGCAGTGGTCAGCGATGTGCAACCGTAAAACATATATTTATAGCAGCTACTTTTTAATGTTGTGGCAGGCAATGATGGTGCATTTACTAACGCAGTACATCCCTCAAACATTCCATAATAACAGAAGCTGCTAGTGTCTGTTGGTAATTTAAGGTTTGCTGCACTAATTAAGTTAGTAGACGAATAAAATAACCAAGAAAACGCATAGTAAGAAATTGAGATACTATTCACTCCTCCGATGAGACTTAAAATATTTCCACTTATATTATATCTGCCTGTAGAAGAGATTCTAGAAATTCTTGAACTGGTCGTGTTATTGTCAATACAAAGTCTATTACCAATTCCCCTCCATGACACGCTACTTCCACTGTTTACCGCGGGAGTTGTAACAATTACTTCTTGAGAAGTGATATTATCTGTTTTTACCCAGGTCTGTCCATTATCTAATGAATAGCTTATAGAAACGAAATTTGTAACGGGTAAATTACTTGGTAATTTAAATGTAAATACACAATTATTATCAATAGCCTCTGTAGTAAAATAATCATAGTTTTCTGGCCATGGATCATATTCAATCGTCCACCCTTCTGGAAGTAGTCCGCTTGAGGACACAATAGAAACAGCTATTCCCCTATTTAATACTAAAGTTCCACTATTTGATACCCCACTAAGCCACTGTCTCATGCAACTTGCTCCATAACTTGTATTAGTCTTCAAGAAAAGAGCTTTAACGTAATTTAAAGAGCTGCAATTGTAGAACATCAAAGCATAACTATCATTTTCTGGCGATATTGCAGGTAGCTCTGGCGCTGTAGTTAATGATGTACATCCATAGAACATATAATAATAACAACTGCTGGTCATTATTGTTGCTGGTAATTCTGGCGCTGTTATTAGTGACGTACAGTCCTTAAACATTCTTGCATAACATTTAGATGGTAATGTAGATGCGGGCAGCGTTGGAGCAGTTTGAAGCGAACTGCATCCCTCAAACATTCCATAACCGGTATAACCACCGCTGTAATAACTGGCGGCGATAGCTCCATAACAAGACACCGCTAGGTTTAAAGCAGGCAATGCAGGAGCCGCGGTGAGGGACGTGCAGTTAGAAAACATTCCGGAGTAACACTCTTCTTCTAATGTAGTTGCTGGTAGTGTAGTAGATACTGAAGTAAGTGATGTGCAGCCAGAGAACATATTAGAATAGCAGTTCCTTGCTAATATTTTGGCTGGCAATTTAGGCATAGTAGTAAGAGAGCTACATCCACTAAACATATTATCGTAGCAGTATTTAATTAGCGTTGTTGCGGGAAGTTCCGGTGCTGTGGTAAGAGAGGTACATCCGTTAAACATACTCTGATAACAGTTCTCGGATAACTTTTTCGCCGGTAATTTTGGGGGCTTTGTTAGTGAAGTACAGCCCTGAAATAAATATAAATAACAATATTTTGTAAGCTTTTGCGTCGGCAAACAGAGATTTTCTGCACTAACTAAATTTGTCGAAGACCTAAAAAATCCGCTTAATGCATATGCTGTACCTTGTTCTTGAACTGGTTCTGGTAAACTTGAATTCTCTAAGTAATTATTTTCGCGGATAAGTGATATGATATTACCTGAAATATTAAATTTACCCGTAGAATTTATTCTCAACGCTCCATAGGATGAGCCAGAACCGGCATAAGTAAATCCCGTACCTGTGCCCTTAATTAATATTTTCTCTCCCGCTGAAAGAGTTTGACTGATTTCTGTATTCGTTATATTATCTTTTCCTGTAATAGTGGTCCAACTTTGTCCATTATCGAGACTATAGGATAGTGAAGTAAATTTATGTTCGACGCCATCAGCATATTTCCCTCCCTTAATTACGAAATCACTGTTTTCAATCGCTTCTATAGTAAAATATTGAAATCTAGGACCGGCAAAGTAATTAAAGTATTGACTCCACCCCCTCCAGTTTTCTGATATTGATTCAGGGAGATAGAACTCTTCTACTTCGATCCCCGATATCTGATTTCCATTTCCGTCCAGTTCGCGTAAATCAAAATATTGGGGGCTGTCTATAATAGGAGGATCAAAAGTTTTAAATTCAATAGATTCTAATCCTTCAATGTTGATATTATAAAAGGCCTTCTCTTGAATTCTTTTTAATCCCGCACCAAATGTTAAAGAACCGGAAAAACTACAGCCTTCAAAAGCATTCTCTCCAATAATTTCAACTGAATTTGGAATTATTAAGTCTTCAAATTCTGTAGAAGAACTAAACCCCCTTTGAATAGATTTTACGTCTTTTTCCGGAATTGTTCCGTCGAGGGATAAATAAAGTTCATTATTTTCTCGAGAGATAATATATTTTCCCTCCTTACTTTGGAGTTTTCTATTTCTTTTCGATACTTGGATTTCTTTCAGGGATTCACAGTTAGAAAAATATCCACCCGAACTTGGAGGTATCAATTCTTCTAAGTTTCTTTCAAAGACTAAAGTCTTTAGGTCCGAACAATTTTGAACCGAACCCAATCCAATTCTCTTAAGTGGTCTAGGGAATTCTATTTTCTTTAGGCTGGGGAGATTATCAAATAATACCTCATTAATCTCCTCCCAATATCGAGAACTATATACTTCAACTATATGCTTACCTGGTGTTAGAGGTTGGATATTTTCAGAAGGATCGATCTCTTCTGAGTCTAAAAACACCCTCTTTGGAAGGATATTATTAAAATATAAAGTATATTCACCTGTATCCTCTATGTCATAATGAAGAATAAAAATACTTTCCCCTAAATAATCAATATTTTCATCATCTCCCGTCATAATATGTGGGAGTCTCTTTTCTATCGCTTCGCCGGTGCCACCAGCCAATGCGTTCTTTATAGTATCTCGGGAAGAATTATCTAAGTTCCCTGATATATATTTCATATTATGTATTATATTTTAATTATAAATCCGGCCCTAAAGTAAAACTGCCTGAACCAGAATTTCTGAACAATTGACCGCTAACTTTATCACATAGATATCCGGTAGTACCTTGGCGAACTGGAATAAAATCGCGAACAAGCTCATTATTCTTCCAAATTTGAAAGAGGTAAATACAGTGTTGTAAATTTTGAACACTTCCACCCGACTTATTTGCAAAAATTACTAAATTAGTACTATTAGATGTTCCCTGTGTGGTATTTATTTGGCCAGAATAAAGGATATCGTCATATTTGATTTGAGTTTGACTCATATCTATTGTATGTACAGTATTCAAATCGCCTACTGGTATACTAGTAGCCCCAGATCCGGCTTTAGTGTTAGGATATAACAATAAATTACCGTTACCATTACTTGAATCAATGACTCTAAATGTATTGTGATTTTCGCTCACATAATTACCAAAGAAAAATCCATACTGTATGTGAGTTGAAAATTTATATTTAAATTTAACTCTATCAGGTAAGATAATACCAGTATCTATATAAGCTTGTCCATTTGGTTGTAGATACTCTACTTCATTAACTACATTCCAACCGTCGGGAATAATCCCAGTCGTAGACCAGGCTGCATCTGGATTCATAACAAATGTACCCCCAGAAGGAACGTCTTTAACCCAATTTAATATATAAGAATTTGGATTTGTAGTACATAAAACTTTCATATATTTAAGTGAAGTACAGCCATTAAACATGTGAAAGTAGCAGTTACTAGCTAAAGTAGTTGCTGGTAAATCTGGAGCGGTTATTAATGAAGTACATTTATTAAATAGTGACCAATAACAATTACTAGCTAATGTAGTAGCGGGCAATTCGGGAGCAACCTTTAGAGAAGTACAGCCATAGAACATATTCTCATAACAGCTGTTGGCCAAAGTAGTGGCGGGCAATTCAGGAGCTGCTATTAATGAAGTGCACCCATAGAACATTTTGCTATAGCAATCACTTGCTAGTGTTGTAGCCGGTAAATAATTTGTTGGAACATTGATTAATTCCGAACAGTAACCGAACATACCATTATAACAGCCCAAAGCTAATGTTGTTGCAGGTAATGCAGGCAGTGTTGTTAATACACTACAATTAAAGAACATTTCTTTGTAACACCACTCGGCCAATGTCGTAGCTGGTAATTCAGGCGCTATTGTTAATGAAGTACAGCCTTGGAACATACCATTATAACAATATATTGCTAAAGTCGTGGCCGGTAATTCTGGTGTATTTATTAATGAAGTGCACCCATAGAACATTTTGCTATAGCAACCATTTTCCAATGTTGTTGCAGGTAATACAGGAACTGTTGTTAATGATGTACAGTTATAAAACATACTAGAATAACAATTATTTGCTAAAGTAGCTGGTAATTCTTTTGGTGGATAGACTAAAGAAGTACAGCCGCGGAACATATGAGCGCAACAGTATTCTGTTAGTTTCGGCGGTAAAAACAAATCCGCTGTACTATATAGGTTAACGTTATCTTTAAATAAACAGCATAAATTACCCCCATCCTTTATTAAGCTACTAAGATTGCTTGGTACTGGAGTATTTGGAAATGTTTCATGTTCTAAGTAATTATCACCATAGAATAGTGATAATATATTTCCGGAGATGTTAAATTTTTTTGAATTTGTTGAAAAATTGAAGTGCCCTGAATTTTCGTTCCATGTACTAGACCCTCCTGTAGAATATGCAACAGTAATATGACGCATTATTCCCTTTAATAGTACCTTCCCACCCACTTGAATAGTCGGTGTAGTTATAGTAATTACTTGATTAGCTCCTTGAGATGTAGGAAATTGTGTAGTTGTCCAAGTAGTACCATCATCTAGACTATAAGAGAGTGAAGTATTTTGTGCTGGATTAACAAAACTCATTCCTACTTCGACTGAAAATGCACAACTTTCGACTGCTTCCAAAGTAAAATACTGAAATCTTGGCCTACTAAAATAAGAGAAGTATTGATTCCAGCCTCTCCATTCCCCCGATATTACTTCCGGAAGATAAAAATCTTCTATTTCAACTCCTGATATTTGATTTCCATTTCCATCTAAATCTCGTAAGTCAAAATATTCTGGGTCTATTATAGTCGGCGGAGTATTAGGTCTGAGAACTAATATGTCCAGCCCAGTTATATCAATATTGTAGAAAGCTTTGGAGTCTATCTTTTTTATCCCTTCACCCAGTTCTAATGAACCGATGAAAGTACTGCCTTCAAAGGAGCCGTCTCCTAACTCTTCTATGTTTCCTGGTATTACAAAATTAGTCAGTATTTTCCCTGCATATATACTTTTACCAAGTTTCTTTATCTTAGGATTGGTAGGAATATTACCATCGATTGTTCCCAAAAGTATATCGGGGTGCTCATAACTGACTATATATTTACCTTCTAGCACTTTAAGATTCCTATTTCTTTTAGAGATTTCAATTTCTCTTAATCCTAGTGCGCTGAGATCTCCGTTAATCTCTCGAAGTTTTTTTCCGAATTTTAACTTCTCTAATCCGGAACACCTAACAATGGAATCAAAATCAAAAGATTCAATCGAATTAGGAAATACGATCTCCACGAGATTCTCCCAACCATTGATAAAAGTTCCCTCAATGGAAGTCCAAATATCTGATGCTAAGATCTGAACAACATGATCCCCAGTTTCTTGAAAAGTATAATTTGAATCATCTAGATTTACTAAACTTCCATCAATTATTACTTTTTTAGCAATTAACTCACTCGGTATAATTTGTATTTCTGTATTAGATTCCAGTATATTAAATACAAACGTGAATATACAGTTACCTAGAAAGTGAACATCTTTACTTTTTCCGACATGTGGAAGTTTTTTATCTAAGGTATCTTCTTCACCTGGAGTAAAGTTTCTAATCAATTCTTCATATCCAGTATCAGATAAATTTCCAGTTATATGTTTCATTTCTTTTATTTTATTTTATTAATTCGGTAGATAGGGGAAGAAGTTAATCTAGTCCCCTACTAGGTTTTAAGCTTTGTACCAATCAATCTCATTGCTGAGAATTTCTTGTAATTTGACGTAGCTTGAACTTAAGTTAAGCCATATTGAACCATCTGCACGTACCTCTAAACCATTAGCGGTAGCAGCAGAACTTTCTCCGATACCAACTGAGAACATTGTTTTTGCATCACTAGTATCACCATTGCTTGACGTATTATAAGTACCAAATGCAGCTTCACCGTTCTTGGTGGTAGAAGTATGATCACCACCAGACACTGAATTATTACCAGCAGCAGTACTACCTGCATTTTTTAATTTAGCGCTATGAGAACCTGTACCTGTTTCCCATACGTTATTAGTATTAGCTGCAGCAACCTGTTCATCTACGTATCCAACGACTGTAGTTGCAGATGTTCCGTTAGATGGAAGAGTACCTACGTATGAAGCACTAGCTATATCGTTTTCAGAAACTGTTACTACGTCATGTCCGTCCGTTGCGTTCTGAGAAACACTTACTTGTACATGGCCGGTTGATTTAGGAGTAACTTCAGTCTTTGAATCAGCTACTGCTTTACTTAAACCTTCAATTGTTTTGGTTGTCTTAGTATCACTGGGAGTACCGTAAAGATCATTCTTAGCCTCTGTTATATAGCCAGTAACGGTCGTGGCTGTTATGCCACTGGGGAGTGTACCAACAAAATTAGCACTAGCTATATCATTTTCAGTAACGGTTACGGTCGAGGGAGTACCTGTAGTTTCGTCAGCATTAGTAACAGTTACAATAACATGTCCTGTGCTCTTTGGATTAACTACGGTGCCACCAGATTTTAATTCATTAACTAAATCAGGATCTAAGTCTTCCTCTTCAATGCTACCTGCCACTACATCGGCACTAACTACTCGATCGTTAGATATAGTGATTTGGATTTTTTCTGCATTTGGTGCAGCAGTATGATCCTTAACTAATTTTTCAGCGTCGATGTAAATTATATTTTGACTAGTATTAGCATTGGAGATGATTAACTTAACATAAGTTTTTCCAGCAGTTAATCCTGCACTAGCAGAAGAATCATCTGTACCAGCTTTTTCAGTACCTGTTGCAGTTATAACAGTACCACTTTGAACAACCATGTCGGCTGCTATATTTAAAGTAGCAATAGTGGTAGTACCTTGTTTAATTATGTAATCATTGCCGTCAGCTGAAATAGTATTGGTCTGTGATCCGTTTTTATACACTCCTACAATACCGGCTGCGCCAGTTGATGCTAATTTTGCGTATAAGTCTGTAACTGCACCTTGTACTGTAGTTTCAGTTGTATTATATTGAGGATCTTCCCCTTGGTCAGCTATATTAACTCTCTCGTAATTAACATATTGAGCATTAATATTACCGGCCGTTGCAGTAACAACTCCATTAGTTTGAGTTAATGATGTTAGCGCTTTACCACTCTCACCTTGGGCAGTACCAGTTCCAATGGCATCTATTGCACCTTTAACAGCTACGCTATTAACAGGAAGATTTTTAGTTGCGTTCGTTGTAGCATCAACGGTACTCTGTACATCTGAAAAACCTACATAAGTAGCTTCAACTTGTCCCTGCAGTACTACATTTTCTAAGTTATTAAGACCCAGGTCGGCCAAGGTTACTGTTAAGGCGCCACCATTTCCAACAGTTACTGATGAATTGAATAGGGTAATGGTTTTCCCCTTTAATGTATTCAGATCTCCCTCGAGTTCGGAGGGATCATAATTACAAGAATATTTTTTTCCTTGAGTCCAAATAAACGACTCGTCCTTTACGAAAACTATTGAGTTAGGATTAATAGTTTCATTCTCTAATGCAGTATTAAAGGTAGAGGCCTGGTCGAATAGTAAGAACTTATTTTTGATATATGCCATATCTATAGTTTATGTTTTAGTATTATTCTATTAATTAATATACCAGTCATCCATTTCACAGATTTTATTTGTGACTGTACGATTCATTACTGGATTTTCCGATTCTCTTGAAAGCTCTGAATCAATTTCGGGAATTTTTTCTTCTAATTCATTCAGTCTTTTCGTTATTACTTTATTTTGAACTGGATTGGTTGATTCAAGAGAAAGTACTGAATCCACTTTGATTGGTTCTATTGATATTTTTGACCAACCTAAATTTTGCCACCTCAAGAAAGCTACTTCTCCAGGCCTAACTTCTAATCCAAACCTTCTATAATTTCCAGGACTTTCTGCTAAGTAAAAAGACTCTTGTGCAGGTTTTCCAGGAATAGTATCGGGATTAGCAAGCCCCAGAAATACTGATCCTGAGGAAACATTTAACGGAATAAGCTGTAATTCCTTTGCTTGAGTTTTTCCATTTCCGATAACAAGAGAATCATATCCATTTCCAGAAGAGTCTACTAAAACTACTTCTCCCGCATATAAAACTTCGGAAGATCTGCTTAATTTAGCTCTAGTTCCTCTTCTCAGTTTGATTCTAAATGTTTCGTGCATTATGTATTATATGCTAAAAATAGTTAATCCGTTTAACATTATTTTTGTTAGGGTTTTAGTTTCAGGACTCAGTACAAAATAAAGGACATCGTCTTCATAGTCGCTAGGTTCGGAAGTTACATATTCCATCCCCTTTACACTTTGTGATTTAACCAGGTCTTCTTTGTATTCGTCATCTACTGAAATAACGGTATTCCCTTCTTCATCTAGGTCAATTGCTATACCATCTCCTGGAAGAATTTGGTCGGCATCTAGAGCATTAACGTATAGATCTTCAATGCCTTCCTCGATTCTATTCAACTCTGCCGCATTGACACAGGTTTGACCATCAACCCATTTAGTCTTGGTGTATTTATATTTTTCGTTATTCATAAATTTCCTCCATCAATTATATCTCCTATACAGCAATCACAATCACAGGAATCATCATTTGATCCAGTTGTTGTAATAGATGTGGTAGAAGAGATTTTTGTTTTGAATTTCTTAGATGCAGTTTTCTTCTTTTCTTCAGCATCTTTAATAACTCCATAACCACAAATAGCTTCCCCTGCGCAGAACATCCCGCACATAGCAGGTTTCCACATAGGCATTCTAAGACCTATTATTTCTAAGTCTTTCCACACAAATTCTTTTCCAGGGAGGCCTTCTAGTGTCACAACAGTATAGGATTTACCGATGCTTGACATCCTAAAGCCAATACTTTTAATCAAATATGTGGAATTTCCATCATAGGCAAATCCGGATTTAACTGATAGAGACTTGATTTTAACACTAGCACCCAAGAGACTTTGATAATCCCAAAGACCAGATGGACTAGTTACTTTTATTCTCATATTTTTATTCCACTGTAGTATTTTCCATTCTTGCAGGTTAACATTGATCTCTGCTTAGAATGTTTTGGGTTATAAGATACGTGAATCCAATCAGGTGCTCCATTCTTGTCGGGATATTCGTTAATTAATTGACGGAATGGAAGTTTGAGATCCAGTAGGAGTTTGAGAAGTCTCTTATTTTCTTCTGGACTGTCACTGACTGTTCTAATATCTGCAGCAGCTCCTGTTCCTTTCGCCATATGTTCACTTGATGCCGCACCTCCGATTGCACGATTCAACTTGGGACTTCTATAACCAGAACTAACAATGATTGGTTCACCCCAAGCTTCTCTGAGGGGCTCTAAGATTTTCTCACATAGAGCCTTTAGATTTGCAACGACTTGTGGACTTGGATTATTAGCTATTCCCAGTCTCCTAGCGGTTGCAGATCTAGTCATTTCTTCTAATGTAAAATGTTCAGTTAGGTTCATTCTAGTGTTGCAGATATTACTCTGACTATATTATTAATTATTTCAATTTCATATGATTTTCCTTCTACCATAACCAATGAGTGTCCACTAGCTAGTGAACAATTCTGTGGGAGAATCAATTGTGTATCTGATCCTGCAGCAGTAAAAAGGAATCTATATATTGGTGTATATTCGGAGACTTCTTCTGAGAAAGATACCTCAAGTGAGCTGACCTCTCCAAATATGTAATATTTCCAGGGATCTAGTTCTTGAATGACGGAACCTGATACATGCTCGACTTCAATTATCTCTGGGAAAGGAATAGTTTTATCGAGAATTTCCTTTTGTTCGTTCAGAGCAAAGGCTACTACTTCATGAGCTTCATCTATTTCATCTTTAGTATAGGGACTACCATTTCTTGGTCCGTAGTAGATTTGAGTTAAGTCTAAAACTTGTATTCTTCCATTCTCGAATTTAGAGGAGATTTTATTATTTTGAATAGTGCCAGATAAGTTCTGTTCAATGTCTTTAGTATCCAGTAAATTGCCTTTGGGGATATCTGGACCTGAATAAGTTGCGTAAATTATAATAGATCTTAGGTTCTCCGCAATATTATGATCATGGTCCTGATCGTACATCACTGCTCCTTCTGAGTTAGCTATTGCATATATAGGACAGACTTGATCTACTGCAGAGTAAGAAGAATAATCGAGACCGGTAGTAAAGATAATACCGTCTATATTATCATTGTACCATACGAATAATATTTTCCCATCATACTGAATACAATTTCCAGTAAAGTGGAAGTCACCGTAAGTATCATAATAATCATCCGTTATATCTGCTAGACTCTCTTCAGTGGGATATTCTTCGCATTCTCCCCAATTTCCTTCTGCATCTACAAAATTATCTATCATTATTGTAGCAGAAACTTGAGAAAGGTCATTGACGATGGAACTTAAGTCAACCGCCGATTCTCCGTCTGAAAAAGTAGCATGATATATATACTGATTATTGTCTGCGCTGGATTCTCCGAGTTCATATAAGAAATTTCCTGTGTCTTCACTAGATCCAAATGCATATACGGCTACTTTATCATTTATAGTAGTTCCAGAATAATCTAGGTTAGTTGTAAATGCATATCCAACCCCATCATAAAATTCATTCTCAGTACCAGTAGATGATAATCGCCAAATATACAAAGTATTGCCGTCATAGGTTACATAGTTTCCTGTATAATCATAAACTTTTCCACGTTTATTTAGAGTATAGTCTGCCGCAATTTCTGATTGGGAGTATTGATCATTAGCCCAATTTCCTTCGAACCAGAAGTGGTCGACCCAAATTTTTGCTTTAGTTACTTCCGTAGTTGAGAGAAAATCACCCCCCGATGCTGGAATATAGGGTTCATTAAAGGTCCAGGCATATTTTTCATATTTGGTATCTAAGAACCTAAGATGTTTAAAATCATATGGACATTCATTTCCGAATTCATCTTTCATCCAGTAGATTACGCCATGACCTTTTTGAATAATGTGATAAGAATAATTACCATTCGAATAAAAATTACTTCCAGATTTATAATATTGTTGAATGGACTGACCCTGTTTGGGATTGTCCACCATCGTATAGATACAATCATTTCGATAATTATTTTCACTATCTATGTTGAATGTATCATCCCTGTCTACATCCCTTAACATCCAGTAGTCATCTTCTTCACTATTCCATATACAGTCCCAAGCATAATATTGAGTTCCGTTTTTACTTTCATCTAGTTCTGGTCGTCTTTTGTACCAAGAGTTAACATCATCACCGTCGTCACAGCATATAGCAATTACTTCGTCGTCTACCCAAGAATATTTACTTTTATTATTATCGAGGGAATAGTTAATTTCCCATGATTCTACTTTACAATTAGAAAAATAAGAATCTTCGGAATGTCTAATACAGCGCCCCTTTTCACTTAATTCAGATTCCGATAATGCTTGAATTACTATATCGAATTGACCAGGTCCGACTGACGTATTTTCCTGAGTTGTTGTACAATTATAATCTATTACCCTATAAAAAGTACCGGGAGATAATTGTTGAGTATTTTTTAAGAACTGCAATTTGGTATGTGATACTACTTTAAGGGTTGCTATATCATCTGTGTTTGTATCAAGCAGATTTAAGACTTTATGTTCCCCCTCACTAGTATAACCATCAACTATGAATTGTTCCCCGGATTTAAGTATGTGTTTCATAATTTTCTCCTATTGATTCGTAGAAAGCCCTCAATTCTTCATCCGAGAAGCTTTTTTCTTCGTAGTTTTCAATTTGATCTGTTTCACCGAGACATATCGCAGGTCCCATAATAAACTGATCTTTCTTCCGGACGATTAGTGATTTTTCGTCCTCTGCATAATACATATTATTTTCTTGTCTCATAAATATCAGGTCTCCACTTTTTATACTCTTTCCAAGCTTCTTCTAGTTGTTCTGGAGTAAGATTAGTATTTCCATTTTCCATGTAAGAGTTGTATATTACTTTTTCATAACCATGCTTATCATCTAATCTTTCAATAACCTCCCTTAGTATTTCAAGATCGGAAATTTGAATTCCAAGTTCTCGTATTACTTCCGGCACTAAAAATTTACCTGCTGCCATCGGAGAAAAAGTAAAACCAGAATGACGTTTTAATAATTCTTCTTTTCCACAGTTCCACATGAAGAAAACATCGTCTTTTCCTTTTCTCATATTTATGATCAATTTTCCAGGAATTAATTCTTTTTCACATAGAACAAGATAGTCGTGATCCTTTTCTACATAGTCTGGAAAATTTTTAAAAAATGCACCTGATCCTATTTCTATTTTCTTTCCCTTCATAATTAAACTGATATTTCTTGACAATTAGCTGGTTTATATATAGTCTGATAATTTTGATTTACGTTCAAATCTGAAATTGTCTTCCAAGTCGTTGTACTGTTCACTCCTTTGGTAACAGTGATATTTTGATAGTATTGAGTGGATGAAGTAGTAGAGGTGCAATGTAGGTATATATACTGATTTCCGGCTTCTATAGTTATATATCTATAATACCAGGTACCAGAGAGAGATGAGATATAAGAACAATTATTCTTAAAGTTATTATATTGCCAGTTGGTACATAAATAAATATAACAACATTTATTTCCTAGTTCATTATGATCACACGAGCTTCCAAATCTATTATACTGACATTGATTTCCTAATCTGTTATTATTAGAAGAGTAGAAACTATTATAAGAACAAGAATTGTTAAGTTTATTATCATAACAGGAACCGTCGAGTACGTTTCTCCGACAGTTAAAACCGAAAGTGTTGTACTTACTACCACTTATCAGTAGATTGTAAGAACACCATCCAGCCATTTGATTACTTTCACCGAGATATATAATGTTCTCAAAACAATTAAATCCAAATTTATTGTTATAAGAGGAACATATAGTATTATTATAACAATTTTCCTCTAAATAGTTATTATTTACAGATGTTCCAAAAAATAAGTTATTATTAAGTTGAATTTTTTTTACTTTAATTATAGAACTACCAGTTGTATAATTATACTCACTTGAGGTTGAATATGTTCTTGGTTTAACTATATTTTTTCCAAAGCCAGTAAAAGTAATGTTGGGATTGTCACTTTTTATAATTTCATTAACATATATTGTAGTATCTACAGTAGTTACTTCGTCTCTGGTTGAATTTAGTAAGTTTGTAGAAAAGGTGTAATAATATTTAGTTACTGCAGATGTTTTTGAAAATGTACCCTCAGATGAACTCTCTAATGTTCCGAAGTGATATTGTCCGCCATTAATATTAGAGATAGCTAGAGTAGTAGAACTAGTACTGCTGCTGTTATACCTCGGTGAAACATAATAGTAATGACTAGTTATTTCGCACCTCTTAAATTGAATATTTTTAAAATCATAGGGACATTCATTATCAAATTCATCTTTCATGTAGTAGATAATTCCCCTTCCGTTATCGGAGTCAGCCCATTCGAAAAGCTTCGTATCGTTGTCTAATCTATATTTCAGCTCCCATGCTTCAAGTTTACAATTTTGGAAGTAGTTGTATGTGAGGTTTTCTACATCTAATAAAGCAATGTCGTATGAAGTAAGAATTGCAGTTTTATTTTCTTCATCTATTTCCTCAAATTCATCAACTTGGTCTATACCTAAAAGAGTTTCAATATCTACGACATTGTATTCATTATTTCCAGTCGGATATATATAGCATTTCTTAACCCCATCACCAAAAGTCACATCATAAATATTATCGTGAATCATTGCCCACGCATTCTCACTTAAAGTATCCTTGCTGAGGGCTAATACTATAATGTCAAACTGATGACCTGCTGATTTAGTGTTTTCTTGAGTTGTTGTACATTGATAGTCAGTAATCCGATAAAAATATCCCGGTATTAATTCAGACTTGTCTCGTAGATCCTTCAATTCTGCCCACTTTATTTCCTGGAGATGTCCTTTATCTACTATCTTCTCAACTATCTCTTCAATATTCCCTACGTCATCCTCAAGATCCTCTACTCTTTCATTTAGTGTATTGAGTGAAACTGATGTAACTTCCTCCAATTCATCTATGTCGGATCTATTCTGGGAGACTCTCTCATTTAGGTCATTAAGTCCTGCAGCGGTTACCTTCTGTCCCTCTTCTATAATTGATTCTAAATCTATTTTTGGAGTGGTTGTAACTGTAAGTGGAGTTGTGTTATTATCACTACTGATTGCAACGGTGTATATATTATCTTCTCCCTCCGCCTTTAAAGTAATTCCTTGACCTGACGTATTCCAATAAAGACTGAAATCAATATTTGAAGGTTTTAGTGGAATTAAGTTAATAATAGAAGTTACTTGATCTATTCCATTAAAAAATAAAATCGGCCTAATTAGATTTGCATCAGAAGAGTAACGGGTACTTCCCACTAATTCATCAAAGAGTTCCTTTTCCGTATATAATCTAGTAGAACCGGTACCAAAAAGACTGTTTACTTTTAATGCATAATAAGAGTCGGAATTAACTGTTGCATTTGGGTCTAGCATACTAGTAATAACTATGCCAGGCAAGACAACAATAGAATTCTTAATTTGATTTACATTATCTCTAAATTTATAATAACCTTTACAAGCAGTTAGACTTTGGGTGGAGGTCCTGTATATGATATATGAACACATCAATCCGTCGTGGTCTACGGATAATGCATAGAGTGTGGTGTAATCAGAAGATCTCGTGATTTTATTAACTAAATAAGAGTTGTCCTCATCACTGCCCTTTATGTATATGTCTATACCCCTTTCTATTGCATCTTCGATTTCCTCTCGATTAACATTTAAATTACTCCAACCAGTGGTGTAATCATGCATGCTTCTAAATTCGAACACCGCATTTCCGGGACCGTCATCTTCAGAACCATTAAAATTTACTTCAATGACTAGTTTTTTTTGAAGTATTCTAACTGGGACTGAGTAACCAGCATTATCTAAGGATATTGACACTTCATATATATTGTCACTATCTTCTCCCTTAAGTGTTATATTCTGAGAAGTTTCTAGTGCACTAGACATACTATAGTTAATATCAACTTTTTCTAAGGGTAGTAGATTAAATACTCCCGTAGTAGAATCGATGCCTTTTAGAAGAAATACTGGTCGATTTAAATTAAAATGACTATCTCTTTGATCGTAATCTGCATTTCCTGCCAGAGAATAAAATACATTCGCTGGAGGCATTAAAGGATTTTCAGAGTTAGCTAAATTTTTAGTTAAATCAATAGCATAATAAGAAGAACTGTCTATAGTTACCCCATCTATTGATCCTAACATGCTAGCTATTACCTCTCCAGTTACGATAGCAATACCCTTCTTAACTGGATACAGGACATCCTTATAATGAAGTGAACGCCAATACTGCAGTGTTAAGTTTTCCGTAACTTGATTACTTAGGTTGACCGATATAGTATAACTGCTACCAGTACCTTCAGTTTCGTTAAAGTATGCAGTGAGAAGGCAAGAAGTATTATTGGTATGACCTGTTTTTACTACCTGATAATATTGTCCTCCTCTTTTGAAATATATAACTTTATTCTCATTTGCTGCATCACAAATTTCTTGGAGATCAAGGGTATTAGGTATATTTGATAGTTGTATGCTAAACCAATAATAGTTTTCATTTCCATCTGGACTCCAATGACCAACACTTTGACCTAAAGTATAAATTTCATCTAAGTCTATTACCAGTGGACTCTCGCTTCCTCCTGCTATTTCAAAATAAGTACTCCCTGACCAACGATAGGATTTGTTTGTATCCGTTACTATATAAATCTTTCCACTCTCCCCTTCTACTGGAAGACTTGAATATGTTCCTACTTCAATTACATCATCTACAAAAGAAGGAAGCTGTGAAGCTGGTACTTTTCCATCAACTAGATCAGCTTTTCCAGAAAGATCGGCAGAAGAAGTAGTGATTCTTCCATTTAAGTCTTGAAGTGCTTCGGCCGTTACTATCTCATTATCTCTAATGATTCTTACCAATTTCCCAAAGGCTGTATCATATGAATCTCCTATTTCTAATGGCGTAGAGGATTCCGGTTGGACTAAAGATTTTATATCTAGATCAGTCGTTAGTTGGATATAATTTCCCGGAGTATTACTATTATTACCCGGTTTCCAACGATACAGCTTATTTGTTTCTGTATCAACGTATATTATTCCAGTTGAGCCGGTTGAAGGGAAGTTTCCTATCCCTCCAAATTCCAGCACGTCATCCAATGAGGTAGGTAATAATGATGCTGGTAATTCTGGAATTTGATATACGGGTACTTTACCATTGACGAGATCAGCCTTCAGGGTTTCAACCGTAGCAGTTCTCTCTTCAAGTTCGGTTAAGGCTGCTGCAGTTATTTCTTCATTATCGATAATTGCTTGATAGACGGCTTTGTTTTGAACTGGATTTTCAGAGGTAGCGTCCAATGTAGTGTCTATTTCACCGCCCTTTCTCCATCCTTCGGGACTAGTAAATTCTTCTTCGGAATTATAATATGTCCATTCTTCGATTAACCCATCTTCTGTTTTAATAATTAATTGTACCCCAAGATGTTGATCTATTTCTAATTCAACTAATTTATCAATACCATCTTGTAAGGTCAAAATTAAATCATCCGAAGTTAAATTATATCGTTCAATGTGATCCGTTAAAGAAAGTCTAGTATTTGGATGAATTACGGCATCAGTAGCAGTAGCAGGCCAGAATATTTGACCCGTTCTGTCCTTTAATGCATGAATTTCCTTTGACATGAATCAATTTGTTTTAATATTATATATTAAGACGGCTTTACTCGCCTGTGTATAAAAAAGGAAAGAAGAGAAGAATAGTCCAATATAGGATCAAACTTAATATTGTTCTATAATTCTCTTCTTTTTATATATGATTTATTTTCAGGTATAAGATTTTGAAGTCCCCTCAGACGCCAAAATAGTCTTTTATTCCGCCTATTATAATATCTTTAAGTGTTTCTTTTCCTTTTTTTGTTTTTAGAAAATCAACATCTTCTTTATTGTCAAGGTAGGCATTTTTTACTAAGACTGCCGGCATTGAAGTACCTCGGAGAATTGGAAAACCTGCTTCCCAATAAGGTTGCCCTGGAAGTGGGGTTTTCACTTTGAGATTATGTAGATCCGCATGTGTTTTTAGGTAAGAGGCTAAACGTCTTGAATTAGAGGAGGCGTTTTTATTTACCCAGACTGACCAACCTCTTGAATTCAGCCATTTTCCACTATCCCCTGCGGAATTGAGATAAAGTGAGATAAATATACAATTAGATTTTGGATTTTCTAAGGCTATGTGATTTGCATATTTACATCTCCCGATAAAATCCAATTCCTCCGATATATCCGTTGTTCGATAATGACGTATCCCTAAAATATCTAGATCCTTTTCTATTTCCCCAATAAGATCCAAGTTCCAGTCTGTCTCGATTAGTGATTTATCTGGACTGTATTTTCCTGGATTCTCCCCTAGGTCAAGAATAACTATCATTTTAATTCTATTTGTATATTAGAACCTGTCTGAATAGTGTTAAGACAGATCGCAACATAAGAAAAAATAGTTCCATTAGGGAGTGTTAAGTTTACCCTAACTATATATAGGTCCGAATTATCTAATCCACCTACTATGATTCTTGGGTGATAATTATCTAAGTTTGCAGAAACAAATACAGAGGGAACTAAAATACAAGGATACTTTCCACCCGAACAATTAAAAGATTTGACGCTCAGTTTTCCGGAGGTAGTATAACCTCCATCAGTAAAATTAGAACTAGAAATATTATTGCCATTGTTAGGTTTAGTAGTTACGACACCATAATACATTTTATAGGACCAAGTTACTTTTGCAATTCCCGTATAAGTTTTTCCACCATACTCTGCACTTAACTGATGATTCCAAGTTCCGTGGTGTGAACTTTCATTGGGCTTACTCAATGTTTCTGGTATACCCTCTGTTAGTTCGTAAGATATATCTACTGGATTTTTTCCACCTCTCTTTAAATGATATGTGATGGGACTAATATGCACTAATGTTCCTACTTCATAAGTTTGATTATTATTCTCACCATGAAGTTTTATATTACTAATTTCAAGAGGAAAGTGAATTCCTTCAAGTATTGCCAGTCTTTCTTCTACGTCAGATAATATATTTCCCTGTTCCGGATCAACACCTTCATTGTGAATATCTCCTATTTTATTTTCAATATTAACAATAATATTGCTTAATGCATTAGCGTCAAAAGATCTATTAGAGAAATCAATTTTATCTTCGTCTTCTAGATCTATACCAGTTATATCAACTAATCTTGGTATCCAGTGTCCAGTCTCTTCTATTGTAACATCCGGATTATAGTAATACCAAGAATGTCCATTGAGGCATAATTCAAAACCTGAGGGAACAGGTATCTCTTCAAAATCCCAGTTTTTGAGATCAGATTTAGATAGTGTTCCCCCTTGTCTTGAATCTAAGAAACGTTTACCTCGATAGTTGAAGTTTGTTCCTATATGTGTACTCATGATTAACTTTCTTGTTGCATTCTGATTCCATAAGCTTGATCAGATTCATTATACCACTGATAATTATGACTAGAGGTAGCTTTAGATACTGTTTTAGTAGATTCGTGAGTAACTACATTCTGTACATATCCCCTAAACACACTGTTAGTAGATATAATTGATGCTTTGTTATTGAATATATTAGCGAATATAATACTACCGCCGGAAGGATTCCTATGAGCTGTATCTACAGCGAAAGTGTTATTTATCTTAGAATATCTTACACGCTGAAATATACCAGAAATAAGCGTATCAGTGTTATTTATAGCCCAACCTGTTCCCTCAGCATAAGATCCCAAAACAGACCAATTATAGAATGTTTTTTCTAGGGATAAGGTTACTTCTGAAGATCCACCAATATTATCCATATTAAACATATTGAGGTCAGTATATTTTGGAAATGCTACTCCCTCAAAAGAAGAATCTAAGATTATATTATTTATAGTCATATAATCAAAGAAAGTTTTTGGAATAAGATATGACTTACATTTATGTTCAGCACTATCATATTCAGAATAATATCCAATATAAGTACATCCCCTAAATATACTAGATAGGTTAGAAGAATTCGGTATTGGTTTTAATAGATAAGGACAAATTCTTCCCTTTAGCCCATAACCATTTGAGCTTGGAGGCATTATAAGATTCCAAGTGCTTGGATAATTATTCTTAAGTTGTTCTAAACTTACTTCTGTTAATCCACATCCCTCGTAGAATCCCTGAACATTTGCATTCTTACTAAAATATCTAAAGATATCTGGGGGAGTACAGAAAAGGGTGTCTTGGGTTTGATTTATTGAAATTGTATCCGCTCCCCATTGACTACCATTCATATATCTACTTACATCTCTACAAGAGGCCGTATTATTTTGAAGTTTAGTGGTATTTAATTCATCTAAGTATTCCAGATTATCCCTAATCTCATCAAAGCCTGGATTAGATATATATACTTCATAGTCTTGAACATCACCATCATAGGACCACATTAGTGTATGGGTTTTTGTATTTATTTTTGCTAATTCCCACTCGCCTCCGGCACTATCGTATCTGTACTTAAATGGAAAATAATCTGGGTTTAATTCCAAAGCACCTTCACTATTAGATAGATCATTTCTAAATTTAGGAAGATTTTGTTTATAAAATACTCGCTCGGCCTGATTAATCGATGTATTGGGAGCAACAAAGTAATATAAATCTTCGGTTTTCCCGGGCCAATCCTGTTTATTAGTATATCTAGAAATATCGGGACATCCAACCTGAGTATAATTATTAATATTTAACCCAGTTTTAAGTTTTGTAATTGGAGAAATTCTTATAGTCGAGTTATCAATTTTTTCATAATTGACGTAATATCGATATTTAGTTAATCCATCCTCTACATAACTTTCAATAGCAATATTTTCAGTTCCGACTGTTCTGAATTCATCTACTTGTATTATTGCTTCCCAGTTTGTTCCAGCAACCTCGACTGATTGTTCAGATTCTCCATGGTAGAACAATTTTAGTGGTACTTCAGTAATTGAGGAGTACGTCGACGAATCTCTGTGTGTCGAATAGCTTCCTCGTCCAAAAATATAACTTACGTCACTTAGTTGAGAACATTCTTCAAAACTTTTTGGAGTTAATTTTATTTTTGACTGGATATTATAAAAACAAGCAACTACTGATTTTAAACCTAAGCAATGATTATTTTTAAATACATTTCCAGGTAACTCTAAAATTTTGTCATCAAGAGACACAGAAGAAGATTCTATTTTAGGTATTGAATTTCTGAATAGTCCATCTATACGCTCCCAAGAATTACTAGGATTTAAGATTCCATCAAGAATAACTAAATTATCCTTTGAATTAATTCCAACATGTAGATACTTCTTTAACCCGTATCCATTTAAGGATTGATCATTAAATCTAACCGAAGCACCACATATTGTAGTTAATACACTAAATCTTTCAAAAGTACTTGGATTGATATTAAAGATTAACAGTCCATTACTTAGAGCTTTAGGAAATCTGAATGATTGATCTATTGTCTTTAGTGAAACATCTGTGTTAAGCGAACTAGAATATAGATTTTGAAGCTTCAATTCTCCTATACCAGCACCAATAAAGCTAGAATTTATTGCTGTAGCCTCTATTGGAAGATTTAGGTAAGAGTTGGAAGTAAACTTATAGATACAACTACTATTAGCTAAGAAAGAACTTACGGTTGTTACTTTTTTCAGTGAAGTAAATATTTCTGAGATATTTCCCACTAAATCTAATTGTTCGTCAGTTAATCCAAAGTCAGTTATATTACCTCCACTTGCAGAAATAATACTATCTATATCACTCTTACTGAGATCTGGATCATTAATATCCGATGAAATAACTAATCTAGGACTTGCTGGTGGTGTTGTTGTAGTATTAAAAAATTTTCCACTACTGAGTCTAAAGATATGTCGATCACATATAAAAGAGTGGTTGAAGAGGAAATATGACCAACTTGTTACTTTTTTCAGTGGGCTTAATAATCCATCATCATTATATTCGCCGTTAGAATTTTTGGTTGGCGAGAATATCCTAAAATAAGTCCCAGTAGTAGCATTAGTATTCCAAAAGCCAGTATGGTAACCAAAAACTACACTAGTTACATTCTCACAATTCTTGAACATGCTCCTGTGTGGTGAATTATCAACTGTCTGACTTTTCCAAGTAAAATCTCGTCTACCAGAATTACGTAGAGATTCAAACATTCCACCGATAGAAGTTACAGAAGCTGCAAGATTATATAATACATAATAAATTTCGAAATTACTTAAATCAGGACCATATCTAGTGGCGTCACTGTCAACTCCGCAAAACAGGCTCTGAGCACCGGAATTGGTTATGTAAATATTTGTTTTATCGGCCCCCCTAACGAATCTCACTCTCTTTCTTCCATTAACAGTCACAACTGCTCCAGGAATTTCCTCTGGGTGTTTCCATTGTCCATTTGAGTCACATACGGATACACCGTCAAAGGTATTATCTGGAAATAATTTAAGATTAGGACAACTAGCGAAAGTTCTTTCTTTGGAAATTATAAAGTTTCCATAAACTCTCTCTAAAGATAAACAATTACTAAATGTATTAGCTTTATTTATATTTATTGGAGAACTCTCTTCGTTTTTGTATCTAATTTTCTTTACATAGATATTTCCAGAGAATAGGGCTGAGATAGAATTAGAACAATTAGTAAGATTTATTTCATCTGGTTCTACTCCACCACTTATTACGCCAAAATGTTCTACACGAGATGAACTCAAGTCTAAACTAGTTAAGTTAGAGATTGAATCACTATCTCCAAAAACTACAGTAGTATATTCACTATTCTTCAAGCTTAGTGTAGTTAGATGAGTACAATTACTAATTGTAACTCTTGGTTTTGGCTCAGAACTGTCATATGTCCCAGAGCACCCCAGTATTGATATAGTTGTTAAGTTTTTACAATTATTTATATCAATACTTGGAAGATAAGAATTAACTGATTCAAGATTTATACTAATTGAAGTTAAGGCGGAACAGTTACTTACATTTATTTCTCTTATTTTACTATTTCCCCTACTCAAGGTGAGAGTTGATAGTTTATCACAACTATTTAAGGAAACTTCTCTTAGGTTATTACACCCAGTAAAATCAAGAGAAGATAATAATGGCTGACCTTCTAATTTTAATGATTCTATAGTACTGTTTCTTAAACCTAGTACTGACAGAGATACTCCACCATCGCCTCCTTCTAGTCTTCCAGGAAGAGAAACCGAGTTAACATCAGAATCAGAAACATCTACTTTTACTAGATTTCGATAAGGATTTTCATAAACTTTGGGTCCTCCGGCTACACCACTTAAATCCAAACTTACTCGTCTTTGCGATTGAATTCCTCGTAAATTAATTTCCTCTATTGCAAAATATTCTGGATCTTTTCCTAAAAAACTAGGGTCCCACGTTTTAAATATATTGAAAAGATTTAGATTCTCATCAAGAGTTGTAGTATAAGACAAATCTAAGCGTTTTAGGGAACTAAACGCCCCTCTTTGATTCTTTAATCTATCATCTTCATATGTTTGACCCGAAGAGTTAAGAGCAGTACCTACAGTATTAGATATTATTTTAGTTACTCCAATAGTTTTTAAATCAGGTAATTCATAAATACAGCTAGCATTATTTATAGTAGTCTGTATATCATTGGCCTTCGAAAAAGCTACTCTAATTGTTGTTTCAGTATTTTCAGGAACATACGTCTTAGACACTCTATCATTTCCGATATGAGATGTTATAACCACGGGCGTATTAGTAACAACGGGTAATAAAAGACTCCCACTATTATGCGTTAAGGTAACAGTTCCGTTGTAAGGAATTTCATACAAGTTATCTAAATTTATATCATTTAGATATTGTCCTGAAGTACCTGGATCTAATATTGAATCTAGAAATATTACCCTCTTTTTTAACCAGTTTCGTATAAAGTCTAATCTAGTTCCATGTAACATTGATAGCTGGGACGTATCAACGTATTTAACTTTAAAGTCATAGTTTATTAAAAATTGACTGCAATTAGATAATTGAGTATTAAAATATTTATCTACAAATTCATCAACGTCTAGTAAATATTGATTTCTTAGACTCTTCCAAGTAAGTGCATAAGGTTGTGCTGCGCAATCATAGTCAACACTATATTTCTCATAAGTAACTGGATCAGATATTGCTCCCCACAATTTATTACTATATACTGTAACAACTTTGTTTTCAGCCTGTGGGATATCAGAATATATTTCGAGAAAAGTACTATTTGGACTATTTGTTATTGAATAGTCCATCATATTTGGCAATACTTTTTCTGATCCTAAGTTATCCAACCCCAACGCGGTATCCATATCATAGAAGGAAGGACTCCAAAGATAACTTGTACTGAAATTATTACCACCTAAATTTTCAATCCAAGCTTTTACTTGTAAGTTTTTTCCAAATGAATCAAATAATCCAAATAATAAACTAACTACGTAATAAAATGAAGTATTCTTAACACTAACTGCTATTGGAGTATTGTCAACTTGGGGATAGCTTATTGAGAATGTTTCATTTGTTTGTCTAGTGACCGCAATATCTGATGAGCCATCACTGCCCGGATTCATATTTTCCAGTACGTATTTATTTAAGATAGAGTTGTATCCACGTCTTACATATCCCTTACTATAGGGTAACTCAGTTGCTATACTTGTACATAATTTTTGAAATTCTACGGAACTATCAAGACCTACTGGATCTGCCTGTGGATATTTCTTATCCCAGAGACCTGAGAAAGAACTATCGGGACTCCAAAAATAACCATCTGGATTTATCCTAATTTTTTTTACGGTATCATTATTCCACTGAATTGGTAGACCTTCCGAATCTAATACATATTCGTTTCCGTATTTTATATATCCCTCGCTATCTCGTTCTATAGTAAGAGGATATATATATTGATTATTTACCCTAAAAAGATCGTAATTAGTTATTGATGATACAATTTCTCCATTACTATCGTAATAATAGCTTGTAGGATCGTCTAAATTTCCTTCTTCTGTAGTAGTAGAATTTGATGAGCTCTTTCCTTCAAAGCATAATGCAGTATACTTAGTGTCATAGTCAAGGGGCTGAGGAATATGAAAGAATCCGGGAAAAGATACTACATTTGGAGCAAGTTCTTGACCTGAAGTATCCCTGAGAAACTTTGGAATAGAAAAACCAAGATTATGTTTAGATTCTCTTCCTAAGTTAAATGAATAGATTCCAAGAATTTCATTCTTCGAGACAGATCCCTGTCCTTTAAACCTCATTATTAGAAGAACTGGAAAGCCTTCTATATTGACCTTAGGAGTAAGTGTTTTAGGTAAGGAAGATGTTTGTAGTTCCTTTAATCTACTTTTTATAGGAAATCCACTTCCAGAATTCATGAAAGTATCATTGTTATCATCACTGTAACAATCATTTACAAATTTACCTATTACTGCATTATTAATGTGCCCCGAATCAACTACGTCTGCCTTTAATGTGAAATTTGTCTCAGGAAACCAAGTCTCTGAAGGAGAAAACATTAAATCATTTTGAAACTCGATAGAAACATTCTTAATTTCGTAGTTAGTAGTAGAAGTACCCTGAATACTTAATTTTATACTTGCTCCATTCTGTCCGAGCTTTATCTCTTCTCTTCCTCCTTCTGGTTTATATATAAAGGTAGCTGATTCATCGGGCTCTACTATAGGTCGGGTTCTCTTAAATTCGTCAAGAGTCCAAGAAGTATTGATATAAACTATAGGTATTGGTAAATTTGATAATTTACTAGGAATACCTAAAGTATTTAGTTCATTCTGAGAGAAGTAGGTATAAGTTCCTGTATTAAAATCATATGTGTCTGAAATACTAACTCCATTCATTACTTCAGAATCTGGACGAATGTTATTGAGCGCGAGGAGTCTTTCAAGGGTTGCAGAATCCTTACCAGTTTCTTGTGTATTTCTAGATACATAACATACATAATTATTTATATAGGAACAAATCACTTCTCCAATATTTAAACACTTGGAGAACATCCTGACAGAAAAAACATTAATATTAGTATTGTTTTTCAAGTCACTTGAGCATGCTAAATAAATAGAGTTAGCTCGTCGCCCTAAATTATATGCTTCAGAAGAAGTAACTTTAGCAACTTGATGATAAACCCCATTTTTGTAAACCGTAATACTACCATTTCCTTCGTATTGAAGATCTACGGCAAATACTAGATGAACAAAAGAATTATCTTGAATTTCTCCCTCAAGCCACGTACTAGCTATTCTAACATAGTACTTATGTGCACATATTTTTATTCCATCACCGGTCGAATTCTTAGTCACGTCACCTAGATGAAAAATAGTAGCTTCGGGGTCAGTTAGTTTACCAATACTATATGCAATATCAATTGTAAATCTAAATCTAGCGGAGTTGGCCGTTCCTTGGCTCGGTAAATAACAATTTGAATCTCTCAAATTCATTGGGAACCAACGATATCCCTCTGGCGGTGTTATTATACCATAAGTCCAGTGATTTAATGAAAAGTAAAATCCAAAATATTTTGAGTCAACTCCTCTGTTATAGATATTTAGGTTCGCTTTACATGTTCTAGGAGTATTGAAAATTCCACTAGAAGTGTATTGATTATTTGTATAATTTATTTTACCTGAATTGTAAATTTCCTGACTGAAGTTTTCTTTTTCAGATGTAAAGTCAAAAATTATTCCATTAGTAATATTCTCTAAATATTTTTCAACTCTGGCTGCAGACGGAGTTCGGATGAGCAGGTATACATTTGCCGTTGTCCCGAGAGGGTGATTTATATTCCAGGCTTTTATTAGGAGTGTTTTTTCACCAAGATCATCTTCCGTAAAGAAATTTTTTATTGTTATAGAAGAAATTCTAGTAGTTCCTAAAGGAATACCCTCTGCCCTATCTAATAATGTTGTACAATCGGGAGAACTGTATATTTCATAACTATAGACTCCGATGTTTGTTTCGGATATTACTCTAAAGCTTAAACTTAATGTACCATCTTGCGGAATTGAATATCTACTGTCTTCAGTTTCTCCCAATCCAGGAATAATAGTTAATCCATTAGTTTCAATTAATGTAATTTTTAATTTTACACTATTAGAGAAGATATTATAATTATTCTCGTTGACTAGATAAAAATTTATTGTATAGGTTCCAGAATTACTTTGTGGGTCTATGATTGGACTGGCACCCTCTTTAGGTTCCGTCACTGAAAAATTTAAAATCTGTTCTGAGGTTGTAGTGCTTTCAAAATCAATTCCACTATTTATTAACGAGACTTGACTACCGCTCTCAACAAAATCATCATTTTGATAGACAATTTGTTTAGTACTGTATAATAGTTTATAACGTCCGATTAAGGAAGTAGTAATTTTTATAGGAACGAGAATATTTTGTGTTTGTAGTTGAGACCTTGTTATTGTAATATCTGAATTCTCAATTTTCAACTTAACTTCAGGAACTAATATAGTACAAGAGGTAGAGAACTCATTATCATTCTCATCAACCGCAAAAATACTTAGTAGACTAGTCTTTCTTATATTCAATGCAGTTCTGGGAATCGATTTTGTAGTATTCTTTGGCACACCTACGTCTGAATAAACTACTTGACCATCTACCCTAACTGTCACTCTGTAAGTGGGAGAACTAGATGAAACAACTTTTATCTTATATTGGATGAAGTTTATTGAATCTGCCCAAAGTATTTCAGTTACTCCATCTTCACTTCCATTTACTGGATTTATAATTACAACCCTGGCATTTACAGCGGAGGAACCATTACCTCCCCCGCCATATCCGCCTCCGCCGTGTAGAGCTAACCATGAGACATTCTTTTTGAGAAGTTCAATTTCTGTTTTTTCTTCTGTAAGTATAGACTCTACACTAGCTTTTCTTGTTTGTGTGCTATCTCCAGTAAGAAGTGGATTCGAGGTATATATTTCTGTAGCATCAGTAGATGCTATTGATTCCCAAGTATTATTCTGTTTATTATATTTTCTTACTGTTGACATAATTTTTTAAAGTATAATAGTTGTTCCTGCTCCATTAAACATAGATATTTCACATCCAGCTAAAATTTTAGCTCTAGTCTGTTCTAGTGTCTGTGTATTGGCTCCCTTTTTACCGTAAATTTTAGTTAAATCCCAGTATCCAGCCTTCGAACTAGCAGTATACATACCAGTAATTTTATACATCTTAGATACGATTTTTGTATCATCTATTTCAAATACAGTGAAGAATGGAAAACATTGACCATTTTGTTTATCTTCTACTTCATCTTCGGAAATATAAAATCTTTCCCAAGGAATCTTAGGATTTGGGTTAAGAAGTGCTGGCTCCGTATCTGGGAAGGATGTTGCTTTTGTTGCAGCCAGGTCAGAGTTAGACTTATTCTTAAATCCAGTAGCTTGACACATTATATAAGAGGGTGCAGTTATATTATTAACGACTTCTAAACGTAGTTTTGGATGTTTATTATCTGAATTGAGGTCTAATTTATAACTACCCGAATTAATTGTCGTACCCCCAACTGATATCGAACTTGATGTATTATTATATACTTCATTGAAATAACTTCCAAAATTCGTTAAGAAATCGCTCAATTCACTTGCTTTTACTTGAACAAATGGCATAAAGGATGCACCCGGACTGAATGTTCCGGTTGGGTCTGTCATTAAATCGACATCTCTACTTGTTATAGGATTATATCCTATTGGTGCATCATATACTGGATAAGTAATTGCAGCAGTATGTTTATGCCCTCCCATTACCATAGGTATTCCCCAAATCTTAAAAAGTCTTTGATATTCATAATTATGAAAACGATTTAAGTAAGCTTTTGCGGTTTCTCTGGGGATTCTCATATTAGTTACGGTATCTACTGAATAATATTCTTTATATGAGCTAGTACTGATGATGTTAAATGGCATCTCATGAGTAAATATTATACAATTTCGACACTTGCCTTTAAGTTCACTACAGTATCTTTCTGTGTCACGATTTGCCCAAACATCGGAATCATCTAGTCTCGTCCAATAGTCAGCACTACCGCGATCAGGGAATGTTCCTCTATTTTTCCAAAGAATTAAATCCTTTATTATCCATCCCTCTTCTACATCAAATATACTAGCAGAATGAAGAGCACTACTACTTCTAAGAGTATCATCTATTCCAAACATCGTATTAACCGTGGTTTGGGCCATATTAGACTCTGTTGCTGCTCCTTCGGTACTATATGAAGTAGAATTAGATCTAGTACGAATTTCAGAAAGAAGACTTATAAAATGAAACTTTCCATAGTTAAATGAGTATAGCGAGGGCATTTTATAAGTAGAAGATATTTTAGTACCACTCTCATCGATTGTTTTCTTTCCAGTAAACACCTGTGGATTTCTAGGATCAATTTCAAATGTATAGAAGTAATCAATTACGTAAACATTAATCTTCCATGGGGACTCACTTCCGTCACCTATGTCTCTCATAGATATTGGAGCAAGGTCATTATTACCGACAGTTAGCATTTCCTCTTTATTAGAAAGAGGTTCATAGCCAATAAAATAATCAATCCATTCGTTAGATCTACTTCCATTATAACAGATATCACCAGTATTAATAATGAAGTCATAATCAGGAACACCATCTGTATGTGGTGGTACTGTTACTGATTGTCCCGTATCACTATCAGTATATTGATATCCGTTTATCCATCGATCATTTTCTTTTTTAATTACTTTAGCACTAAGATTCCAAACCTCATATTCTTCCCAATTTGCTCCCTGTTGATCGGTAGTCTGTACAAAATTAAATGAGGTTATCTGAGAATCTTTTTTGATGGTAAATTGTCTTGTACCTATACTACTTCCATAATTGGGATCATCTTTCCTTGTAACTTTATATTCATAAGTTCCGGCTTTTAGTCCCCTAAGAATTACTCTATGTGTAGTTATTGCCTGACCGTAAGCAGTTTCCCATCTTACTCTTTTATAATATTCTAAGAAGGTATTTCTAATATCGGAATAGAGATCTACACCACTTTGAGGTACTTGAATGTATGAAGTATTATCACTTATAGAATCTAACTGTATCCATTCAGAAGTACCTACTTTTCTATATTCAAGATATTCGTCATAATATCCTACGGAATTCCAGCAAAAACACCTAGTTGCGCCGTTTCCAGCAGGAGGCATACTATTTCCAGAATTCTCAGAATTATCAGAGGCCTGAATTCCAAAAGAACACGTTAATGTACTTGGATAGTCTTCTGCAAATTTCGTTCTAGACGTTGCTATAGTTTTATTTTCAAACGAAGCTTTGGGGCATAATTCTTCTATATCCATTCTGTCATCAAAATTACCTCCGCTAAGACAAGTTGCTGTGAAATATTTTTTATTATTTCTTTTAGATAGTCCTTTTGGATTTGATTGAGATACTGGATCTAATTGATACCATTTCTTGAAGATTACATTTTTTACATCTATTTTATTGCCAGAAACGAGAGGATAACTGGATTTTTCACAAAAACCTTTTAAGCCATCGTTATCTCCATATCCCACTAGGTCAATAAATCCCGTGGGGACCGTCATAATTTCGTTTCCCTTACTATCTTTGGTAACTCTAAATAATACGCGACCACTACTAGCAGAAGGACTTTCAACTAATTCATCTTCACCCGTTGTGTTATTTAAACAATGAATTTTGAAGGTTTTAGTACCGTCATATACTCCATCTATTAAATAACAGTCTGTCCAACAGAGATAAAAGATTGCTGGAATTTGAGCGGTAGACCCATCTGGCATTGGTCTTGTTTGAGAGAATCTAATTAATTTATTTTCTTTCGTATACCACTCCATATCGTACGTTTTTACCTTTATCTTTGTAGTATTAACGTCCATTACAGAACATTGATCACCCCTGATTAGGAATGTACCTCCGCCGGGAATAGTTCCCCAAAGTGGTAAAACTTCCCAATTTTCGAGATCATTTGAGTAAAGAAGGTAATAACCGTTTAAATTTATATCTAGAAAATTTCCATTCTTATCACATCGTGCATTTGATAGTTCTATAAAATTGTGTGAACAGGGTTGATAGGAGTGGCAGTCATTGTCATCTCCACCTAAATAAAATGAATTTATTTGAACTCCGACATTATTAGAACCTTTAGAATCATAATACTTGGGCTCTGAAATGGGATAGTCATCTAAATTTTTTTTATATACAATAAATTTACCTTCAGAATTTACACGTGCAACGTATTCCGTAGATTCAGATCCCACAGGGATAAATCCAATAGATTCAACTGACTGAAGACTTTCAGCTATTGCATTTCTTATTTCTAATTCTGTCATATCGTCTATATCATCAATATTATCGTTAGAAGAGCCTGAAATTGCCCTCAAAGCTCCATTATTATAAATATATAGTTTTCCATTGCTTGTACACCAGAGTAGCTCACCGGGAACATAGTTTTTTAGATTTCCATTAAGCTGTTCTAGTGTACCCATTTTTATACTTATATGTTTTACTGTAGGTTCAATATCTTTTGGTGGTTCAGATTCTACTACATCATTATCCCACGCATCCGAAGTACATAATTCAGCCTGATGAATAGCAGATTCAAGCACTTCCTCTCCATCGGTAATTTGACTACTAGCTACTAATTGACAAAATCCAGGTACAATAGAATCTAGGTTTTCTTGAAATCTTTGAGTATATTCTTTTATAATATCTAGTAATTCCTGTGCAGATTCTATATTATTATTCCATAACAATACAATTAATTTTGACTGAGCTGGAATATATAAGTTGACAATATCAGTGCTTGTATATACTGCCTCGACATCTATTTTGAATGCCTCTATATCAAAACTCTCTGCTTCGGTTTCAATTTTTATTCTTGGTTTTTCTGGCTCTGCTGCATTTATTAATTCAGTTCTTTCTCCATCATCTATATCTCCAGCAATTACTCCACTAGTTCTGATGTTCATTAATAGAGAAACCTGTCTTTGAAGTTCTTTTATAGCATTGTTTATACTATAAAGAATTTCATAATTTTCTGGGAACCTATGATTAGCAGTATCAATCCACAGAGCTCTTGTATCAATTGGTTCTGTTGGTCCTACGTATATCTGCTGTTCTCCCCATAAAACCCAATCTTCGCCATCATAGTAATAGTATGCTCCTGGATTTTCAGCATATATTATATTACCTTCTTCATTATAATCGCTGGGTACGTCACTTAAGCTTTCGACTTTCTCTATTCCCCCACCTACCTTGCTCTTAACCCAGTTTCCTTCAATCCACTGATAAGCATGTTTATCTTCTATTACATAAACTAACATGCCTTCTTCTAGTCGAGGTTCTGGGATTTTATTAAGATCTCCATAAGTATCGACAGTTCTAAATCCACCTTTTCCATATTGAGCATAGTGGGTTGGATAATTATCGGCAGAAGTAAATGGTGCAATTGGAGCAGCTACATTAGTTCCGCTTATGTTTGTTACATTACTCATAAGATCTCAGTTACTTTATTTATTTTAATCGAACTAATTGAACTACTAAAGATAATTAGCTCTGTTCCGTTCCATGTATAAAAATTATCTGAAAAAGTATAAATCACGCTCTCCTCATCTGGGTTTACCATAACAATACTATCAGATGAAGTAGCTCTATATAAAACTTTTCCTTCTTGGTCATAGTATAAAGCCCCTTCTACTAAGTCATTTGTTATTATACCATTTGTAAAATTTTCTATTTCAACAAAAGAAGACATCACGTTAGTATCATACAGAGAGGGATCTATTTTACCATTTCCCATTACTGTAACAAGTCCCCCGGGTGTATTTCTATTTTTCCAAGCCTGTATTAAGTCGCTTATATCTCCATAGTTGCTTATTCCAGAGGAGTTTGATCCGGAATCATCTCCTTCATCCTTATCAGAAAACCAATAATCCTGTAAGAAATTATTAATTGTAATAGCCTCTTGTTTTATATACAAGTAATATTCTTCTCCGCCTATTATTACTTCTTTTGGATTATAGTAGTCCCTAATATAATCTAATCCAGAATAATCATATATATGCTGGATTACACCGAATATTCTTGGATATAATAGAATTACTTTTTTGTATTCTAGATCTATACTTTCCCATTTTATATTGCTCCCCCTCTTAAATACCCGTCTTTCCATAGTATTCAAACGAGGGAGAGTTGAATTATTATTATACTCTTCATTAACTTTTCCAAGATAAACATTATACCCTTGGAAAAAATCAATAAAACCTTCATAAGAGTATTTAATTCCATCTACATAATAGACTGCTTCAATTATTATTCTTTGATCGTAACCGGGTTCTACATGTGCTTGTACTTCTGATGGATTAATTTCTACTCCATTATAATAAAAAGTACATTCTCCGGTTATATCTCGTCCGTCTTGATCAAATGCTTGGGCTTGAAGATTGATGTCATATCCACTTGATAAATTAGGATCGATAACAGTTTCCCCATCGGTGGTTACAACAACGCTTATTTTCTGTGCCTCTATTAAACCCTGTAAGAGCTCTAGTATTCGTCCTGTCGAAAAGAAATCATCCTCTCTCTTACATACCTGATCTTCATAGAACCAACGATAACCTGAATTAACATCAACAAAAATAAAAGGCCCATCTGTTATCTTTCTAACGCGCCTATTTGGTGTACCTGGATCTTGATATACATAATACCAATATCCATCTCCTAGGTTATGCCAAATATAAACTTCTTTGTGTACTAGCAAGGAAACGTCGGGAATTAGATCGACTACGCCCGCAACCTGAACTGTTCCCCCTACACTAAGTATTCTATAACATTCTTCTCCTATTCCGTCAGCAATTCCTATAGCAACCATAACTCCTACATCAGTTCTATAATCCTGATCCTTGTAGTAGTTAAGCATTACTACTTCACCCTTAAGAAAATCCTTTCTCTTGAGTCTAAGTTCTGCTGCCAGTCTATTATCTTCTATGTATCTACTTCTAGATATTTGAATCCTTTGCTCAACTTTTGCCATAATATAAAATATATGGAAAGAATAGACTTAATCATTTTACTGCTCAAATCTACTCTTTCCATTAGAATTTGAGCTTTAGTTTCGTTCTGAGGATATTAACAGCGCATTAACTCTTGGTACAAAATCGTGAATTTTTGGAATTATTTCGGTATCTACGTCTATTATAGTAGAATCATTCATCCACTCAATTGCAATAAATCCTATTGGCTGTCGTAATCCCGGTACTGAAAAATATACCTGTTGTCCTGAATGATCCAGCTCATTGATCTGCTCATAGACTCCAGGATAATTCTGTCTAAATAGAGAATCGTGAAATCCCCTACAGTATAAAATATCTCCTCCCTTTATAGCATTAAAGAAGGACGTATACTGGGATGCATTGATATTCCTATAAGTTGAACTAGTAATATTTGTCACCCCATACCTAGAGTTCGAAAGCATTAGATCGAAAAACTTAAATGGTAATCCTTCAACGCTTTCTTCGGAATTATGGTACTCAAAATATAGTACCCTATCAGCTCCCGTCTCTGCTCTAAATTCAGCGAGCATAGGAGTCAAGTCAGTCATGTAGTTATCACGAAGCTTCATCTTATGCTCATGAATTTCTTCGGTAACTTCTATAAAGAATTCAACGAATCCTTTAGTTACAGTCTTTATATTAAGGACACCTAGAATAATGAAACCTAGGATTATATATTTCCTGATCGTTTTTATTCCAAGTGTCCTGTGTAATTTAACAAGTGAATCTGTAACAGTCTTAATAAAATCTGAACTTATCACTTTATTCTAATTATAATCTCATGATCATCACTCACTCGATTATTGTAATTCATCTATTTCTTTTATTACTAGATTTGAGTTTGTATAGCTATTTAAGTCACTTTTAACATCGTCCCAATAATCCACAAGCTTACTCAATGCTGTCGTTGTTTCTGGTAGATATTTTCTATAGAAATCAGAAATTAATAGTTTGGAATGAATATACTTTCCACTTCCACTGTCGTCTGTTTCATCAACATAGTATGGATAAGTTCCCGTAACTTTTTCAATACGATTTGGGGTAGTTAAGCGATTAATGATTGGATAATCAATCACATTGTCACTATCTTCGTCTATATTTATTGGACAACCCTCTAAAAAATCGCCACATCTCATATCTGAAATAATATGATTTAATACCTCAATTACATGTTTAGGGTTATTAAGTTGATAGTTATCATAATCACCTGAGTCATTTATCTCAATATCGTTGATTTTATCATTCCAGGTATTATTATTCAAGCTTTCTCCATTAAAGATTAATGCCCAGCATGCATCCCTTGCAGTAGTATTAGTATTATCATTAACAAATGCAACCATGTTTCGTATTAGTTGCCTAGTTTTCTCAATGGAATCCTTAAATCTCGAATTACCAATTGAAATGTTCATCAAATACTCTCCAACGGGAGCTCCCATTGCAACGGAAGAATCTAATAAAATAGTATCAGACGTCGTTGATTCTAGGTTGTTATAATCATACCAGGAGGCATCTTTATCTTCCCGTTCATTTGAGTTAAAACGGAATCTACTGATAAATTTAGTATACAATTCTATTAAAACTCCATATCGATCATCAAAATAATCTGTTTTACCGGGATCAGTGATTAAGGCTTCGGGGGCATTGTCATAAATATTTTTCAATATTTTTCCAGTATCTTTTGCCCACTTATTCCAGAAATTTATGATCCTGTTTATTCTTTCTATATATATCTTGTTTGGGTCGTCTTCATTGTAGGGAATTTCGTCTTTTCCTATCCACCAATCAGGACTGTTATTTGGTGCATTATTTTTATTATTTTCTTTTATGCTAATATAGAAGTATGTGCCGCTACTACTCGCATGATGAACTATACTTCCTCTGCCATAATTTTGTCCACTGTTCCATGCTCCAATGGCTTGTCCATCGTTGTTCCATGAAAGATTGAGGAGATAATAAACATCGTATATTATTTTATTTACGCCACGTCTTAAGTTGTTAAAAGTAGTGTAGCTCCCATGAGTATATACATCGGCAAGATAATAATATCTATTATTATTACTTTCGACATAATCATGATTATCGTTAGTGTAATAATTTGTATCTCTGTGATTAGTAAGCAGTATTATATTCTTCCAAAGATCATCATATAGATCTAAGCTGCTCAGGAAGTTAGAAGTAGGATTACTATTCAGCAATTCATATACGGGATTATGATTCCACAGCTTATGGCAGTCTGAGGGATCGGGGTATTTCATAAAATCTTGATAATAAGTAGAGCCTGTTCTATTATCTAAATCTCTTAAGTAATGGATACTTAAATCGGCTCCGAGAAATACGTCATTCCTTTCCCACTCTCCATTCCAATTTTCCTTAGGATAATTAAGATTATAAAAACGTTTTAAGAATTTACCTAGATTATCTACATCCGTAAACTTCTTCAGGGGATATGAAAAAGATGTATTAGTATTATTAGAACTGGGATTAGAACTATCTCTCCAAAAATATCTATAAAGGCTTTTACTATCACTTTCCTGTTCATATCCGGGATGGATATGAGGTCTCGATAATAGATATATAGGATTATGTATATAATCACGGAATATTTCAGTAATATTTCCATCATCCTCGAATACTTCATCTGTATATTCTAAATTTACAGTTAAAGGTGCTTTAATTGGGATAATATAATTATTAAAAATATAATCGTGTTGATAAACATAGAAACCATATAACGTAAGTTCTTCAATTTTGTAAGGGTTGGTTTTACCATATCGATATTTAGTGCTTGAATTTATTATATCTGTAATGCTTCCCAGCGTATATTTCGGAAATATTGGAAAATACCAAGGTGAGTTGAATAGATCGCCCGTCTTTTTAACATTATTGTCCCACTCATTAAAGCTTGCTAGAGAGTAGTCGAAATCAGTTGTGTAAATTTGTTGACGAATTGTTTCTGGTTGTCCCTCTTCCATCAATGATCGTGTCTTCGTTCCCGCATTGGTTGGAATAAACCTACGCTGTCCTTCACTCAGGGTAGCAATGTTCCAATCAATGGAACTTGATTTATTACATCCATAATTATAGTTATCTATATAACTCCACTGATCATTTCCTCGTATTAAGTCTTCACTTAAGAAATGATTGGAAATTTGTCTAAAAATCTCTGGATTTAATAGGCAATTCGTTGCTGCACCGCGGCATTTTGGATATATGTCTTTTAAATTGCTATCGTTATAATATTCTCCAATATTATCGATAACGGGCTTTTCTTTTAATATATCCTCACTTAATTCAAAGAATTTGTCGCTAAAACATGAGATTCCTCCAGAAGAAACTTTAGAATCCTGATAATGATTGGTACTTAATATGAGTGGAAAAATAGGTACATTCGATTTAGTGTTTTCTTCCCATAGACGCAAATCTATTGTACTGAAATATTCATTATCTAACAAATTCTCTTTGAAATAATCTAATAAGAATTCAGTTTTTTCTTTTCCTTCGCTTAGGGGATTATTCTCTCCTATAAATAATTCTATATTAAATAGTCGATGATAACCTTCTTCTTCACCTTGAAGATAATGCCAATCCTTACCCTCTGATTCGCTAGGACCCATTATAATAAAATTATACAAGGTACATAAACCAGTTTCTTCGTACATAGTTGCTGGCATCTCTTGCCATTCCTCTCCGCCGGCATAATAAGTAATATCACCACTATGGCCCGTTGTAGTTGGGTTCCCCGACAAGGATGTACCAGTAGAGAATCCACCAAAAGTACTAGTTGATACCCCTAGGATAGTTTGATCGTTGTTATTAATAAGATTATTAAATAATGCCTGTTGAGTCTCTATTAAACTATAATTAACACCACCGTATGAGGCGTGAAGGTTAGAATAATATGTTTCTGTGTTGACAGTCTCTTCTTCGTAGCTGTTAGATAAACCAAATTGAGTACAGTCTATAATCTGTCCAGCATCTATAAGATATTGCTGTACAGGAGCAATTATCAATGCACCGTAGTTATACCCACATTGGAAAAATTTTTCCTTTCCAGAATTTGGTTTTATTTCGGTGGTATTATTATTTATAGATAGCTGCAATCCAAAAACTTTTCCCGTAATGCAAGATAAATATTTTTCATTTATTCCATTTATTTGGTAGGAATCATAATTTCCACTAAGAAGCGTCCATGGGTCACCATATTCTCCTCCATTAAAATCATCTGCATAACTATCTTTGTGCGCTCTCTTGTGTTTTATTTCCGCTCTTGTTGAAATAATATTTCCCTCGGTTAACTCTAGGTCATTCCAACCTAGTCTAATCCTTGGCCAAGTACTATTTATTGTAGTATTTCCAATTCCATATACTTCTTCAGATCTATACACTTCTTTTGGTACAAGAACATCTTCATTCTCTTCGGTTTCCTGATTATACACTGTTTCTTTTACTTCAGTACCAAAAGCATCTTCAATAGCAGTATCATTTAGAACGTCTAGACTATCCTCTATGTTATTGAAAGTAATTTTTATAGATACATCCTTTTTATCACCGCTAAAGTTAATTGTACCTTTCCATTTAACGCACCCTAATAGTTTTATAGGCTGTTGATTTTCATCCGTTTCATCCACAAGTTCCCAATGATTACCATTGAGGTCTGATTTCTCTACCGCTATTCGTGCAATAAATTCTTCTTCCTCTTCGGTAAAAGTGCTGTAGTGACTATCATCCTCTTCAGTAGGCTTCCATTTACATGACTTGATAAATCTGTACTTTCTATCAACTCTATAATCGCAGTTTGTATGTTGTCTTAGAATATCATTATAACCTGGATCATACTCATAATCACTTCCCCTAGCCCATAAAGTTATTGTATTATTTTGTGATAATTTAGTACTCGGTATATAAATGATTAAATAGTCACTTTCAGTTGGCTTAGTTGGAAGAATATCTAGATCAGTCCAAGTTATATCATAGTTCATTGCATAGTCAACAATAAACGGATAACTACTGATAGTATCGCCAGAAGCATATTCAAGGATGCTTTGACAATAACGTTCAAATTCAGAGTTTTCGCCTAAATCACCTGTTCCGCCTAAACTACTATAGAGCATTTCAGGATCTACTTTACCACCTACCACAAATTTTCCTAATGCTAACGCAGGATAATTAGTAATATTAGTATCACCATCACCTACATTGCTTAGACAATTAAGAAAGGCCTCGGTTTTTCTAAGATAGTCTGCGACATTTCCAGAATACTGATCACTACCTACTAGTGTGGAAGGTGTATTGTTAGTTCCTATTTTTAATGTATTCTCATTATTTGCGTTACTGAATCCTCTAAGTTCAAACGGATAACCCGTTTGTGCAGTTGTAACCTGACTCGTAGAGAAAAGAGGTTCAGTTGAGCTACAATTTTCCAGTATTTTAAAATAACTGGGCGTATTTACTTTTAACTTCCTCTCGGTTGTTTTACCACTAATATGACCAAGAACTGAGATTCCGAAATCTAAATTTCCTTGAGTTTCCCCGTTTTTCTTTATATGATTTGCATAGTCTTCCAAGAATGAGCTTGGGTCTGCAAATCTTTCTTCATCGGGGCAATATGAGTGTAAACTGCTCGAACTTGTATTAGATAGGCTAATATTAAAATCGCTAGTTCGATTTATTTTCCTGAGAAGAAATAAATTTAAATTCACAGAACTATTACGAAGATTTGGAGTAGATAAAATTACTTCATCGTATAAAATGTTTTTATTTGTTATCTGGTCATTTCCATTATTTCGTGTATAATAATTTTCCGAGAAACCCTCGAAATTTCCTTCTACCTTTAAGTTTTTTAGTCCCTGAATTAAGCTTATCCTAACATCATTTTGAGTATAACTTCCGATTAGGTATTGAGTATTTTCTTCTAATATTTCACTATCCGGACATGTTATTCTAGGAGTATTTTCTATTGTTATCAATTTTCCCTCAGCGGTTATAAGATAGGGAAAATCTGTAAGTCCATAATCAATTTCTCCTCCCTTTTTTAATCCTAATCTGAGATATCCATTATATCCACTCTTATTTGGAAAAATAACTACGTTTTTATTAAAATTACCAACAGCCTCATCTCCCCAAATATTATTCTCAGTGTTACTATCCTCGCCCAAGAATTTTATATAAGCAGGTTCAGTAGCAGTGACACTATTATACTGTCCTAGAAAAATATTTTCTTCTTGAAGCTGTAAAGGACCCGTTTCTCCTAGACTAATATCTAATGAGGTAGTTTCATTATTGTATGAGAAGTTTAGTGTTCCTTTATCACTGGTTTTATTTATGTCTATTTCACCAAAATAGAACAAATAAACTACATATGAACCTTGACCAATATTTCCATCATTTAAATTAGATGAGCCTAGGGAAATTGCATCTTCGGAAAGTTCGCTTATATTGTTACCAAAACTACTTCGATAATTTCCTCCATCTCCCCAATTAATATCATTTATATTTTTCGGAACATAAAGTTTATGTTTAAAGTTACTGTTATTTGGAAATTGTAGCGTTAATACAGAATCTTGATTTCCGCCTGATACTTCAACAAAAATTTTATAGATTCCTATCTTAGAAATAACTAATTCATCTAGTAAATCATCCCCATTTTCTTGTTTCTTTAGGATTATATTAGTCGATTTACTGTGATGTCCAAAAATATATCTAGATGGATGTCGATTATATATGAAATATTTCCAATTCTTTTCTCCATTTGTGGAAGATTTATATAAAGAAATTAAATCTGAATTAGAACCATCATTTTTACAAGTAACAAGTAGGTTCTTTAGACTAGAATCGAAAGTTAAAGTTGAATTTATATAATCAGTACTGTTTTCATTCTCATAATCAAAACTAAACTGATTTGTACTATTTTCAAAAACTTCCCAAGAGGAGTAATCACTATCCTCTATTCCTAAAGAATTATATATATTATATGGAATTCCTGCATATTTTCCAGTCAACTCATCCTTCTGGGGGGAAATGGTAATAGTTTCACCGACTTCGTGTAATCGATTGGCTCCATCTAGCAACTTCAGTGGTGTGTCTTTTAAAAATGCACAATAGAAAGTTTCCATAAACTCCGAAGTATATTCGCTAGTGGAATCTTTATAAATGATTTTTAATTGAATAGCCGAATTCAGTGAACCTATTAGATCAATGCCCTTTCTCATGGTATTAGAATCATATGCAGTTTCATCGTCAAAACGAAGACTGATCTCTAAATCTTCTGCATTAACGTCACCGCTCCGTCGAACAATTCTTAATCTACATTTTAAGCCGTAATCGATGGGTGTATCTTCATCATTTGATTCAGTCCTAGTTACTATTAATGTTTGAGTTCTCTCGTTGAGGTAATTAGATTCTGGAGAATATATTATACTAGAATCTGGCGGATCGTTTACTCCAGTTCTCCACTCTATTGGATAATCTACCCCATTAATGTGGAAAATCGCACTCCTTATTCTACTCTCAGGATTAATAGTAGATGCAAGTGTTCTTAATGTTTTTACTTTGAACCAATTTTCAGAACTGTCGTAGCTAGCATTATCCTGACTCTTACCGAGTTCAAATAAGTACAGTCTATTACCTGTATCGTAGGTATAAATAGTACTACTGCTGATGGCTCGCTCAAATCCACCTACCCTGAAAGTTTGTGGAGATACTTGAGGAACTATGATACAAGAAGATTGATATATAGCTACTCTCCAATTATCGGTTTCTAGAGCTTGAGTTCGAACCGTAAAATCTGGATCAAGGAATTTGTCACTCTCATCTCCTCGTACCTGGGTAAAAAGTACTATATCTTCGTTAAGAGAGTCACCTGTCAATTTATCAAAAAAGTACTCTCTTAAGTAATTATCAGAATCAGTTTGAATATTTTCTTTAAAATTCTCCGATATTTCCCAGGCTTCGTCCGGAGCATCTAATGAAGGAATCCTTAAATGAACCCTGGATGATCTAAGCACAGAAGAACCATCATTATCAATATCAATGGGGAGAACATATGCACTACTGATGGGAGCGTAGTCCTTTATTACGATATTTTCCTGTTTTTCTAGATCTATTAGGCGATTACTATTATCGTATCTTTGAGGAATTATGTCAAGACTGCTGGATCTTTGAATAAGATAAAAATTTAGTTTTCTTATTCTACCATTACCTTCCTCATCCTCTATTACTATTTGACTAGTATTGAGGATTGGTAAGATTCGGAAATTATAGGGTCGCCAAGGATTTTCTGTATCATTATTTTCTTTTAATGCAGTAATTCTAATAGATATATAACTACTACCCTTACTTACCTTATATTCTGCCTTAAAATATTCCCGATACTCATTACATAAAGTAAACTCTGTCCAATCTTCTACAGTTTTTCCCGAACGAAAACCCAAACTAGCCTCAAAAAATATTGTAGAATCTTTTTGGCTGGGCACAATATACAGTGGATATCCATTTTCATAATAGGTTTTTGTTCCATCTGTCGTGGTTATGATAGCAGTCTCATATTTTTCCAGAATTACGTAATTAGTAGATATTATAGAATTTATCGTCTCATCTAGATCTATGTAAAACAGTCGAGCATAGATTTTTTCCTTATAGGATGCATCTTCATCAGCATCGGTATTTGGATTTCGAACTACTAATTCTCCGGGAAGACTTCCACTACACTTTTCAAATTGAAAGTTTCTGGTATAATCTTTTAGACCTGACTTCACTAAGTTCTTCTCAGAATCATATAAATCATATGTGCACTCTCCATAGAAGTAGTAAGTTTTATTATTGGTACTCGAATTATCTAAGATATGATAATTATTACTCGACGAAGAACTTAATACCTTACAATATATTGTCAATCCTGTATAGATCTTGTAATTTTTTTCATAATCTATCTTCAATTGACCGACTTTGTCTAAATAAGGACCTTCATTTTCATCTCTAATTGAGTTTTCATAGGAGTTTTTTGTTACATAATCTTTTTCTCCGCCACTTAAAATACTCTTTCCTAAATGAACAGTCGATTCTTCCGTTGCTCGACGAAACTGTTCTGGAACATGAACATATAAACTCTCATTAGGCATACTAACTCTTACTATAATGGTAGAGCTAATAGTGTTATGTATTCCACTTATAGTGAAAGCTTCTCCTCCCGTTCCAGTATCTAGATTTCTATAGAAAACTTTTATTGTTGTGGAAATAGAAGAGGCTAGTTCAATAGAGAATTCTACTACATTATCATCTTCGTCATATATATAACTATAACTAGTGACGCCATTCTTGATTTCAAAGATTATGTTTCCACCTACTAATGATTCAAATCCTGCTGTATAGTTTATAACTATATTATTGTTCTCAATCATAAATAATCAATTGTTATATTATCCTTATCAAGGGTATATTCTACATAAATTAATCCATCAATTGATCCAACTATTTTAGAAGTTCGCCCCTCATTTTCAAATTCAAGTGGGTAGCGATTTTTCCTATACAGACGTAAAGGTCCATTAATAATTGTTGGAATATCGGATTCATCAATATATACTATTGTGTTATCCGTGAATTTATTTAGTAATCTAGAGTAGGGATATTTCAAGTCTATTTGACTCTTCATCCCCGGAGTACAGAAAAATCCTTCCGAATTAATTAAATAAAGTTTTTTGTTATTTTCTCTAATTAAGGCAGTCTTATTATTTACTACATAAATTGAATCTGTTTTTTCAACTAAGATTGCCGAATGAGAGTTCGTTAGTATATTAATATTAAACTGATCTAAATTAAATAAAAACCAATCTCCAAAACTACAAATAACAAAAAGCTTTCCTTTAGAGTTTAATAGATTTACTGGAGAAATAAATAAATCTGAAGTCTTAGGCAAGTATTTCTGAAGTTCCGTCGTAGTATTGAAAGTTGACTTTAGACAAGCCAACCTTCCTGAAAAGATATTAACTACAGGCCTTTCTTCGTCCGAATCGTCTATTGAACTTCCTTCTCCACTTGAAGTATTTAGATTAGATCGATAAACTTTATAATCATTCTTTCCTATTGCAAATGACCCTGTTCTAAATAAATCGAAATCATCGTTAGGATTATGACTTGGGTTATTTCCTCGATAGTATCTCTTAGGACAATTACTACTTTGACCTAATTGACCATCATTAAGCTTCGAATATAATTCGTTCCCAGATAATCCATCTAAAATTAAAGAGTATAATTGTTGTCCTTGATTAGTTATAACCAGTGGCTCATTATTTCTAGAGTATCCAAACCAATATTTATTATCTTCGTTTAATCGCGATTCTATTTTACTTAAATTTATTTCCCTTAGTAATCTAAGGCTATAAGGTTCCATCGAATCGTCTTTAATGTAACCACTTCCATCGAGTTGACTTATCTGTTTGAATTTCAATAGATATTTTTTAGTAAGATTGGAAATGTCAGTTATAGTAGTTAAATACTCGGTTTCGATGACTGAAGAACTTGATATAATAATTCCAGATAAATCTAAGACTATTTCTTCAGGATAAATAGTTTCTGAATCGCTTATTCTCATATTACCCACAATATCACCTAACTTGGAATACCCGATGGGCAATTCCGTATTAAGTAACTCTGATTCTTGTAAGTACAGTATTACATCAAATCCATCCAAGGGAGCATAACCTAAATTTTCGGAGGGTATTATAGTAGCAAACCTATTTCCTAACTCTTCGTATCCAGTTCTAGGTGCTAACTTTGATGATTTATACTCTCCTCCAGATGAATTTTGCAAAACCTTTAATTGAAACAGTATATCAAATAGGTTATGTTCATTTGGAATTAATTTAGTGAGTTTCGAATTATATGCTAAAATACAAGTACAAGAATCAAAATCCCCAATAAAGATTGTTTTATTAACTGTTCCAGTGTTCATGAGATTTCAATTTCTTTTTTATAAATAACGCTGCATTTATATATTCTGCAATCCAATATATTTTTATTAACGGCAAATGTTCTTAATATGCCATTCATACACTCAATTATAATAGAATCTTCGTAATTTTTAACCGAGTTTTGGACTTGCCAGGTGGGGAACTCTATGCTATTCTCGGTATACTTAAAAAGTGTGGGATTCATGTCTATATTGGTAAAATCAACTCGCTGAATAATAGTGGGAAGATTTTCTTCACTAAACAGTATTTTTACTAATAGTTCATTTATTCTACAGGCATATCCAGGTTCCACTATTCTTCTCAGAATATGTTCACAATTATAAGTACTAACATCTCTATCTAGTTCACTTACCAGATTGAATGGAAGATTCTCCGTGGGAATTGAATTATACTTTGAAGTTGTATCTATAGTTAGATCATTAACATAGATTCCCTTATCATAGTATTTTAAAGTATTAGCCTCATCATTTCGAGAGATTTCGTATATTCTGTTTGAATTATAATTATAATAGGTTTTATTTAATGCTAAATTTCCCTCTGCATCAATTAATCTTTTTTCCGGAAACAAGAATTTGCGTTTTTCCAATTCAAACATCAGTTTTCCAAGAGTTAATGGAGAGTCTATATTACTGGCATCTATCTCTGAAAGAATATCTTCATTAATCGCCAAAATTGAATTGCCTTCATCATCAGTATCTATTCTAATTTTATCCACCTCTTCTCCCGTGGATCCAGTATTTATAATTGAAATCATTGTTCTATGATTTTAAACGTTCATAATACTCATCTAAGTTTTTTACAATGTTAAGGTATGCGTTACTTGCAGACATTGGTGCATTATTGTCCGGATTTTGTGAGCTACCGAGCACATTAGAGGTACTACTGCCCTCATTACCATCCTGAGTACCACTTGAATAAACTTTACATTGACCTCTCCAAGTAGAAGTGCTTAATTTTTCGAAAGTTTCACCGTCGGGACTAATTGAATATCTATAAAGAACTAAACCCGAAGATGGCTCTATTAATTCTTGTATTCTTATTAGTATACTCTCTAAACCTGCTGTTGTTGTATCGAGATAAGTAAGCTGTCTTAGTATTCCATTAATAGGAGGGGTTTCCTTAGTTCCTATGATTTTCTGCATAATAGTCTTATCTATTTTAAAATAAGCGCTATTAAGGTCTGGATATTCTAATATTACATCTAGCGGGTTGTCTGTATAAATACTCTTGGTATCATTTCCAAAATAATCCGTAAAAGTAATACTATCATTTATCACTCTATTTGTTATAATACCTTCAAAATCAAGTCCAGATGATTGTGCATTTAGAATTTTTCTAAGAGTTCCCAAACTGACTGATTTCTGTAAGCTTTCTGAACTTGCATTTCCATTAACCATATCAACAAAGTCTTCATATGTTGCAAGTTCAGTAGAATTATATAGTTTAAAGTAATCCGGAAATAGAGAGCTTGGATCTAATCCGGTTACCTCTTTAAGAACTGTATAAATCATGTTATCTGAACCTATAACAAAATCTCCTTTTGTATAGGTTATCTCCGAATCATATTTATATATTCCCTGAACAATTTTATCTTCACCTATTTTCATGTAAGTAATATTTTAACCGTCATCTGTTGATGTTCTTAATCCAAAATAAATCTTCCTGTTTTCCTCTACAAAATCTTTTAATTTAAAAAATCCAATGACTTCTGCAGTTACCTTTCCAAATTTTTTATTTATGTAGACATCGAAAACTGAACCCTCGTCGTTAAACTGTATATCGGCAATAATGTGCTTACCGGGCGGAATATTTGGGAAATATTTATTAAGATTTAAATCTAAAGAAACATGAGACTCTGTAATACCATCCTCCCAAGTTTCTTCTCCTAGCTCTCTGTAATTAACTATATCAACCTTCTTTTCAGTATTTCCACAACTCACCAAAACTTTTCCATAATATGTTTCCCAATTATTTGAAAATAGGGGAAAATCACCAATTATTGGAGTTATAGAGTTACATATAAAATATTTAGTATTAAAAGTGATATAGTATTTTCCATTAAGGTATTCTACAGGATATTTTCCAGCCTGTTTTAGTCTATTGTTTATATCAGAAAGAGATATCTGATTTTGTTCCCGGGTAGTAATCGTAAAATGATCTAAGTCATATAAATTAGGTATATACTTCTCTTCTAAGCATTCGGATATGAATGAATGAAGTAGCATTTCTCCTGAATGGTGATCTTCGCTGTAGAGGGTATGTGTATTACTGTCTTTCATCACATAAAATACTCCTTCTCCAACTACTTGTCCTTCTATATATAAAAGATCTATAATATCTTCATCATAATTGTATATAAAAGACCGGAGATTAGATACACTATTAAAAGAAACCTGACTATTGTTAGCGTAGTTGATATAAAAATGCCCAAAACTCCATTCTATTGAGACTATTTCGTTGTCCAATGTATGCAAGTATTCTGAGAATTCCTCAAAGTTATACACCCCGCCATTCTTATCTATTGTCGTAATAAGATATTTATAATCAACAAAATTTATGTCCGCTATATCATAGGGGAGAGTAGTAATTATGCAATCTATAAACTCCCTTTTAGTATATGTAGTTACAGGGGATCCTTCTCCGAAATAAACATTGAAAGTGTCATTGTCTGGATTATAAGTTATATTCGTGGCCGTATTATTTGTGGAGCTAAATACATTAGATCTTATTACTAACATTGGAATATAACCCAGATTTCCACTTGAATCTCGATATATAAAATATTTGGTATCGGTATCGGCTATATTTTCAATTCTTACCTTAGCGAAAAGTGTATTCCTGTCTGCATTTTCGTAATTATTTATATATCCATTATATCTAAGGTATTCATTAAAATATCCCTCACCGTACGTCAATACTTGATCAACTTTCTCAGTAAACACTACTTCATTAGAGTTTACTTCTTTTGCAGATATAATAGTGGTATAGGTTGCTTTTTCAATATAATCAAGAAATTCACTTTCGGAAAAATTTACCGTATTTACTAATTTAACTATATCCCCTTTAGTGTAAGTTTTATTGGGGCAGTATTCCAAAATTTTTCTTTCGCCCCAACTAGTTAAATCTCGATATTCAGTTTTATTCTGCCGGAGAGGAGTTCTTAAGTCTCCTGAAGATAGTATAGTTCCACTAGTTAAATCTTTTGTAAATTTATCTAATGGAAAATATTTATATCTATTTATTCCACTTTCTTCCCTAAGGAGATATTTATCTAAATTTCTGTAGGGATTTTCTGAAGTTTCATAACCCAGCTGAACAATATTTATATTTTCTACTTCGCCACTTGGTAAAATAGTTAATAAGACTAATCTAAAATAGTCACTTTCTTCATTCGAAAATTCTAACTTGACGGCAGCATTCTCCTGGATATATTTTAAGTAAGCTTTATATAATGGGTCCGTAATATTTACGGGAATTTCTGGCTCACCAATATCTGCATCTATAGTATGCGGTCTAATTGTTGTACTAGAAGACCTAGTCCTGATAATAGTAGGATGATAAATATCGTCATGAATATATGTCCAATTATTGATAAAACTTGACATAAATGAATGATTTAGTTCAGATATTCCAGCACCATTGAACACGTAGAAACTTTTATATCCTGGAGGTACTAAGTGAAGAAGTACAGTATTATTTTCCTGCATACAGGTTCCATAATATTTGGGTAAAAACCTTTCAATATCCCACTCATTATCTGACATGGTTGGAAATAAAACTTTTTCAAAACTAGATAAGATTTCCAACCTATTCCCTAAATATTTTTTATCCTCCGAACTTAGAAATTCTAAATTGGGGATATTATTATATATTTTTTTTGCAGGAACAAAATCTAAACCATATTCAGCAAGATCTCCAATTATACCTAGAAACTTAGTAGTACTGATTCTAGTAGATATATGAAAATTATCAGCAATATACCCCCCAGTTGCTTCACTTATCCTCAACTTTGATAATAATATCGTTCCTGGAGTCGTTAGTTGTACATCTCCTGTTAAATTATTCATAGTTGTATTTTATTTGATAAAACTTGTGTTCCGGTAGTGTTGTTACCTTCTCAGATTCAAAATCAATTTTTACAGTAACAGTAGAAATTTTTATTTCTAGCTTTTCAAAATAGAGAAGTGCACTAAGAAATTCTCTGAAACAGGATAAGAAAAGTTCCGAACAGTATAGGTCCACTAAGTCTTCATTATCTTTTGCCCACAGTACAATATTTAAGTTCTTTTTATCATACTTATATGTACAGTCCTTAGTTAGATATCCAAATTTCTTAAGGAGAACTAGAACCATTGGTGTACCTTTCACCATATAGAAATTCTCAGCAATGTAGTTGATTACACCATCCAAGTCAGTCATATAGGCTCCGAGATTTGGATAAACTGTTGTATCCAGTTCTTCATATTCGTCTTCATCATCTTCCTCTATATCATCGATTGGTTCTGTCTCTTCTTCCTCCTCAGTCATATCATCTTCATCTAGATCATCATCTAATCCATCTATATTTTTATAAAATAAAGTGATGAATTTTCTAACTGGGTCTACTTCTGTGTCAATTTCTTCAACTATTCCCCAGTCGGAGTAATCTTCATTAAATTGCTCTAGGAGTAATATTGCAGTATCAATGAAGGGTAACTCTCGTATATTGTCTGGTATATAAATGTTCATGACCTAACGATAGTAGTTATAGTTACATTTATTTTATAATAGACTGATTCTGGTATATCTACGTCTTCTATATCTGTTATCAAATTTCCATACTCATCATAGTAGGTCAGAGAAAAGTCTGATATTTTTTTTACATTCGATATTTTACTAATATTGGACTTGATCTCCTCAATTGTATCCTCATCAAATTTTATATTAAACTTTTTCTCGTATTTATCCTGAATCATGGGTTTTGTTATAAGCTCTGGATAATCTTCACTAAGGTTTCTAAATAAATCTAATGTTATCTCAAAGTTTACAGTCCACTGAGCTCCCTTCTTTATGGAGATCGTATCTTTATCGGAATTTACTACATAATAGGCTAATCTCTTTGTCTTGAAATAGTCCATATCATACGGACTCAGCTCTTCACTATTAGGTATATAGAATATATCTAGAAAGTTAATCTCTCCTTGACTATAGAATTTATAATAAGTTGATCCCGATTTCACTTTTTCTGGAAATGTCTCTTCCAATATATAACCAATGTCAGAATTACTTCTTAGTATTGTATTTAAATACCTACTTCTATTTGCCTTGTAGTGGATAGTAGATAATGTGTCCCTAGGTGTTTCTTTAATAAAAATGACACCGTTTTCTGGATATCCGTACTTTCCGTATAAAAAGTTAGCTTCCATTTCGGTATCAAAAGGAATTAAGTCACCTCCCTTTACAGTTAATCGTTGTAATTCACTAACATTATAAGAATCTAAGGTTGAGTATGTAAAAAATGTAGTTGATATTGGAGTATTTGTTATAATACCATCATTATCTTCAGAATCCCAACGTAATTGTGGAGTAGTATACATTTCTTCTTCCGAGTCTGCAAAATAATCAGTATCTCGATCTAAAATATAATCAGCAAAGTAAATTCTAGATCCATAGTCTGTTGTAGTTAGATCAAATACATTTTCCCTCGGATTTAAGATATGTTCTGAAAAATTCCTAGTTACTTTAGGTGCTTCTAGAGTTTCGCTTATTTTTACACAAACATCATTACTGATATCTCCCTCAGAACTCTCAATGTAATAGTTTTGATAAGAATTTGTAGTAAGATTTATAGTATGTTTTGAGGGCGATATAAACCCTACAATGAATTTTTCTCCTAAGTTTGCATTAGACAGGGTTAGGGCTCCTTCCCTATATGTCCAAGTATAAAGAGGTGGATCTTCCATCTCTACTTCGTCTACGTCACCTTCAGACCCCTCAGGATAAATTTGAGTATTTACTGTTTTTATATATTCTCCAAGGAAATAGACAGAGAAATTAGAAGATTTAACTATCTCATCGAAGGGCTTAAACGTAACTGGTCTTAGGAAGTTTACTTTAAAGACAACTCTAGGACAGTGACCTCTATATACGGAGTACATATTATCCATACAATGTTGAATCTTAGAATTTCTCAACATTGCTTTGTCTAAACTAGCCTCTCTAGTATAGGTAATATTTTCTACCTCACTGATATAAGAGGCATTTGCTAACAGTTGTACTAGGATATTTATACTCTCTCCAGTATATCCTAACTTTTTTGCTACATTAGAGTAAGCATTTATATAATCGTTTAATGTTTTCATATTTCTACATCAATTGATTCTTCGATTTCTTCATCTATTCTAACATTTATTCTAACTTTTGAATAACTGATTATATCAACGCCCGTTAACTCAATGTTTAAATTTACTGGCACTAATTCTCTCACCGAATTAACCAATCTCTCAGCTTTTTCCTGAATTTTCATAGGAAATTCGTCTTTATGAACTTCCCCCAAATAAAAATCAAAGCCGGTTGATGAATTGGGAACGTCGTTAGGATAAACATGAAGCAGTATATTAAATAAATCTAAAACATAGTTTTCAACTCTTTCAGTTACTTTGCCAGTACTTAATACATATTTTGCCATATCTTATTAAAATTTATATAGGTATAGCTGATATAGCAGATTCAGCCATTGATATGAAATTTTTTATTGTATTAAAGGTGGTTGAAAATCCCGGTATTCTCTCTGCATATTTAGTAACCGGTAATTTATCTATGGAAGTTCTTAGTTTTGATATAATAGTCTCAATTCGAGTCTTTAGTTCTTTCAAACTACTTAAGAAGGCAGGAACTACACCAGGTGCAGTACCAGCACCGGAAGGAGTAACTACATTGATTGCAGCATACGCCTCTGAGATTCTAGTTGGAATATCACCACAAGTAGAACTTAACTCTGTTAAATTTGTTTTTAGATCTGATAATTCAGAGAATCGCTCTTTAAATGGGGTATCAAATCCAGCCTGAGGCAGTGATGCGCGAACTGCTGAAAAACTACTTGCATTACTGGGAGTTTCGCCTGAGGATTGACTTGCCGCTACGGAACTGCTTGAACTAATGGGCGTCTCTTTTCCAGGTACTGCGTCCTTTACTTCATCGCTTTCTCCATCTTCTAACTCAACTTCATTATTTTCTTCATCTTCATCCTCGTCCCCATCTACTATATAAATAGGGTCAACTTCTTCCTCTTCTTCATTCTCGTCATTATCATTATTCTCGGGAGTACCTAAAACTGTTGCTCCCGCTACAGAACTTACCACCTCATTTGCCGAAGAAACCACTTGATCGGCTACTGTTGTTACCGAAGATGCATCGATACCAGTTGCTGAGGAAACTTGAGATACTACACTACTGATATCTGTCCCCGCAGGAAGAAGTTTTCCATCGGGTGTTAAAATAGTATTATCCCACAGCGTAATTGGCTTACTTAGATCAATAAGACTATATAAATATTCATCGTGGATTTGTTCCGATCTTTTTTCTAATGCTGCCTGAGCTTCTGGAGATAAATTAACAACCTCCATTACGAATCGATCTTTTTCATCTCTTAGTACATCATCACCGACCCAGCAGTAATTCTTTCCTATAATAGACTTAGCAATCAATTTTGAAATAGGATCGTCAGCTATTTGCCAACTAAGTGAAACAGTACCTCCATGGTCTTTATCATTTCTATTGGCATAATATCTAATATTAAGCCAAGGTTCCATTATGCCGTTATTATAGATATTTTTTATCTCCTCTAAGCTGGTAAATGCTACCTCTGGCCAGGTAACATCTATCTCAGTCTTAACAGCATTTCCATTCGCGTCTTTATATTTCCTGACGATCTTGTATCTTTCAGTAACATCTTTCAACGCTTTCACTATAAGGGCTCGCTGTCTTCTAGTCCAAGATTCCCCAGAACAAATCAACGTACCTGGAGTAAGAGCTAAATCACCTTTTTCCTCTTTTTTTATATTTACCCCGTTGATCTGTTGATATATTGTATCTAATTTTAAAGATTGACCATATTGTTCTATTACAGATACTTCACCTTCACTTACCCCAATTAGTTTTTTTAGGGCGGGAAGAAGAGTTTCACGGTTTTCTTCAGTTATTACACCAGCAGTTTGAGATATTGGTATAATAATGTGGGCTTTTTCAATACGCTCTACTAAATTCCCATCTGAATCTTCTATTATATCAACCTGAACGGAATGTGTATATCCGTTTATTTGAGGTAGTGTTGGATCAGCTACAGCAGGTGCATTATCCTGTGCCTCTACTTTACACATGAATGCAGCCAATTCCTTCAATTTATCTTCAGGAATTAAACTTTCTACTTGAAATAGTTCTGCCATAAGATTAACCTAAAGTAATTTTATTACCGGATATTCCGGCCGTTCCGCTTGGTGGTGCAGCTGCTGGCCCTGACCAAAAAGGTCCACCCTCACCGCTTGGGATTGCCCTTCCACCATTAATAGTGAGCGTACCTGGTCCCATAAATGATATATCTCCTCCACCTGTAACATTGAAAGTAATCTTCGTGCCTTTTATTTCAATTTCTCCTTCTTTATTAAGCTTAATATAGGCAAAGGATTCCGGAGTACTTTCATTTCCTCCATTTTCATCATACCACTCATCATTATCGCTGTATACGCCCATTTCTATGGCTTCCTCAGTTATTTTAACCTTTTTTCCCATAGCTCTAAATCCTATAAAACTATTCTCCTTAAGTTTTTCATAGAGATAGTAAGATTTATACTCTGGATCAAGTTCCCTGAGAAAGACGACATCCCCAACACGGGGCTCATCTACCTCCCCTCTTAAAGGAAAAGCTTGTAGCCCCGCATCTTGTTCGGGAATATCAACTTCTACTTGATAAAGATCTTTATCAAGAATTTTTGTTATCACTCCAATGTAAGTTTCCATAATAAATTAAAATAATATAGACCCTATGGCGGGTAAACCGTTCTCTAAGTGTAATTCAGATAAATCTTGAAAAGAGGAAAATGTATTGTCATATATTAAAGTTCTTAACGTACTTTCATCATCAACTTCCTCTTCTCCTTCATCTAATAAAATTTCCTCTTCAGTTACGTCATCCTCCTCTTCAGATAAAGATGATTCTGTATGTCTCGAACTATTTCCCGAATTACTAGAAGACGATTGTGCATAAGTAAGATTATCGAGGTCTTCTTTTATAACTTTCGTCGCTACAACATCGGAGGTTTCTAATTTTTCAACAGCTGGAGCATCTCCTTTCCCCATGACAGGACTTAAATCTATCTCTGTACTAGCACCCGGATATCTCCAAATAGTTTTATATGGTCTATTACCTTTAGGACTTGGCATACCTCCTTTTCCATTAGCTGTATAAGGATGTGCACTTCCCCAGGTATAGGATAAGTCTACAAACTGACCTTTATCAGTATCATAGTACTTACCACAATAGATTTCAATGTGTGGTACAGAAACAATGATATCAAAGGGCTTAAGACTGCTTGCTGAATATGGTATTTCAGAAAATCCGCCCTCGCTCATCATGGTCACTAGTCTTTTTGGTAAATAAGGTGAGACTCCGCCGAATGTTTTTAGATATTGTTTTGCAGTAGGTGGACAATTTAAATTTAATTCTCCTCCAACTCCCTGCTTGGGGAGCTGACCTCCATCACCACTACCATTTATACCCTTTCCGTAAACTTTAACTCCAAAATATTGTAAACATGCACCTACGAAGCCACTACAATCATGTCTTACCTTTTTTCCAAGTAACTTACATTGAGAAAAAGCACCTTTACCTGATTGTTTATAATCTTTGATATTATGTTCATACCAGGTTTTCATTTCTATTACTTTCCTCTGCCAAGCATTTGTTCCTTTAAAATTAGAGGAATTTATTTTTTTTACTAATAGAACTGTTCGTTTTGTATCGTTTGCCATGTATTAAAATGTTTTAACTTCTAGCTGAACTTGCTGGAAAGGATTTAGGAGTACCGGCATATCTATAAATA